>OEQX01000022.1_pt1 | contig 68111 bp, 74 predicted proteins | sample 1539851 | NCBI WGS metagenome assembly OEQX01 (sample SAMEA3891238, study PRJEB23780) | metagenome | biome: terrestrial biome; feature: animal house; material: water of meat washing | place: Italy | collected 2015-05-12
TCTGCTGAACAATAGCGATCTTTTCCTGTGTAGTACGCCGTCTGCGTTTCTCCGGTCCTAAGACATCAATCATCTGCTCTCCAATGACTAGTCTAAAAACTAGTATTAAGACTATCACTTAAATAAGTGATATTGGTTGTCTGGAGATTCAGGGGGCCAGTCTAGTCCGTCAGGTCAATGGCTGAAATTTGCAGGTACTGTTGGGGCAACAAGTAACTGATTTAGACATTATTTATATGGCTGTGAGGTTTAAAATGCGATCTCACAGCCGCAATCATAGGGATATATTAGTGAGTTACTAGATACGAATTTGAACAGCCGTTAAACGGTATATACATAGATAGGTAAGTATATACCTATAATTGAAAGGAGAAGTGTGATATAAATCTGCCATCCCGATTTGACTTTTCATGGAGGAAAACATGTCGAACGAGATGGCGGGCGTTACAACAGAGCAAGTTGAGCGTATTGCCGCGATCGTTGCTCGGGAGGTTGTTGGCAAATTAGGCAAAGAGCTACGTGAAGAAATTGGCCAGGAGGTCAATGATCAGCTGAAAACCTACTTTGGTGATATGACCCCGGCGCAACATAGTATTCAACACTCCAACCTGGACAAGCTCCTTAACCGGTTAGATTCCATCTCCAGTGGGTTCTTTGGCGGCATTGTTTCTAAAATAACGTCGTTCATTATTACCGCACTGCTTTTGGGGTTAGCCGCGTATGGCGTAAAAAATGGACTGCAATAACAGGAGATCAAGGATGAAGACTCCGAGAGGCATTCGTAATAATAACCCCGGTAATCTTGATAAAGGATCACCGTGGCAAGGTCTGGTTGCGAATCCAGACGAACCGCGCTTTTGCACGTTTAAAGACCCTGTTTGGGGGATTCGTGCGCTGGCGGTGACTCTAATTACCTACCACGATAAACGTCGCGCAAAAGACGGCACAAGTATCGATACCATTCGTGAAGTTATTGAACGCTGGGCACCGCCGAATGAAAACAATACTGACGCCTACATTAATGAGGTGTCTAAAGCCGTTGGTGTAACCGCAGACATGATCATCGATCTGCATGATTACGACATCCTTCGACCTTTGGTTGAGGCAATCATTCGCCACGAGAATGGCCGAGGCCCGCTAAAAACGCTGAACACCTGGTATGCGGCAGAAGTTATTGAGGAAGGTCTGCGTCGAGCTGGCGTTGTTAAGCCGGTGAAAACCGTGAAGGCTGTTCCTGTAACTAAAGAAACCGCAGGCGCAACTGTTACAGCAGGTATTGGTCTGGCGCAGCTGGCCGATGTTATGCCGCAGGTTTCCGCTGCTATGGATAAAGCACAAGGTCATATCTCTAGCGGGGATACAGTACGCATCATCTTCGGTATTGCCACTATTGTTGTGGCAGGATTCATTGCCTGGTCGCAGGTAAGAAAACACCAGAAAGGGATGGTCTAATATGCTAGGCAGCCTGATGACAAAGCTAAAAGTTGCTTTGATTACGCTGGCTGCCGTTCTTTTCGTTCTTGTCGGCGCTTACACGATGGGCGGGAATGCGGCGCGACGAGCAATGGAAGAGAAGGCAAAACAGGAAGACAGAAAACGACTTCAAAACACAGTGAAAGTGGTGAATGAGACGAGCAGTAAAATACGTCAGAAAGATGCTTCTGCCGTTCATCGTGAGTTGTATGATAAGTGGGTGCGTCATTAAACCACAAACAGCCAGCGTGTTGTTCTGCGATGGGGCTGAGCCTATCTATATCAGCAATAATGATGTAATGACTGAAGAAACCGAACGCCAAATCCTTTTTCACAATACGATGGGAGAGAGGGTTTGTGGTTGGTGATGTCGAAGTTCCCCTCAAATGAGGGGAACACATTATTCTTCGAACAATTTTTCGATAGATTTTGTAGGATAGAACAAAGAACGCTCGTTGTTACCAACCAGCTGGATAAAGCCTAAACTTTTATAAAACGCCTTGGCTTTGTCATTTAACGCCTCAACGAAAAGTCCATGAATGCCTACAGCAAGAGATGCATTGTACACAACGCGCATTGCATGTGTTACAAGCATTGAGCCAAATCCTTGACCTTGAAGGGACTTGTCCAAAGCCAGCCTACCCAAAGTAACACTTGGAACATTCCGATAAGGAACCTTCTTTTGTTTGCTTCTTGAAGGTAAGGACTCCTTTTCAAAACAACTACCTGACAAAGTGTAATATCCTAACACTTTTGGCCTTTCTTCTTGAGTGCAAAGCACATAAGCACGAAGAATTTTTCCCTCATGCTGCCTTTTTAAGTGGTTGGCTAAAAAGGCGTTTAGTGACTCTTCGCCGCAATCAAAACCGTTTAGATCATAATCTTTCTCTCCAGAGAAAATCTCTATCGTTGTATTGCTCACGAGTAAACTACTCCATGCTTTTCAGACGATCAGCAGCTCGTTTCAGCTTGTCGTTCGGTGCCGGAGGATTGCTTATAGCGTCCATAACCAGATTCCAGGATTCTTCATTCAGAACTAGTCTACGGTGTTGCTCTATAACTTTCACGGCACGTTCAGATGCACTGCTAACCATAAACTGAGTAATGCTCTGGTTAGACATTGCGGCAGCTTCCTCGATGATGCTTTTATCGTCATCGGTTAATCTCAAATCGATGCGCTGCTTTTTTAGTGCTGACATGTATTCCTCCTGATGGCCGTGATGTAGGAAGGCCATCAATCTCCTCTGTTCAAACTGAGTTTTCGACTCAAAAATTACTTTAAAAGGCTATAGCCCATTACGTGTGCATTATCAAATTGTGTACGGCATATCACCGTACTTGTAATATAGAGGTCATTGTTACTTTTTTCAACAGACAAATACAAGCTATGATTGCCAATCGTTAATCACAACCTACCATTTAACCTTTACACCGCAGCCGTAGGCATTTAGGCTATATCACATATAAGAAAACAAGTTGTTTCAGACGATAATTATATACGCAAAGGGAACTCTCCAATGACCAAGATCTTTGTGGTTGGCGGCACAAAGGGCGGGCCTGGCAAATCCACCGTTGCCCAGCAAATTGCCGTTTGCCTGAAAGTCAAAAAGAAGAAGAAGGTTTATATTACCGATATAGATATTCAGCGCACGACAACGAGCTGGTGTGAAGACCGTCGACAGAACGAAGACCTTGAGCTGATTCCTTTTGCATACGTTCAGGATGACATCATTAAGCACCTAAAATCGCTTCAGGGTAGAGCTGAGTTTGTAGTGGTAGATGCTGGTGGCTTCGACTCCGAAATTCAGCGACAAGCGATGCTGATGGCTGACGTTATCATTATCCCGCTGCGTCCTAAGCGTCGTGATTTGAAATCTTTACGTGACATCGATCCTATTATCGACAATGTTCGCAATGTAAACGATAAAGTGAAGGTCCGCGCGGTCATGAACCAGTGCCCGGCTTTGCCATCACAAGTGTCTCGCATTCTGGCGGCTAAAGAGATTGTTGAGACGTTTGGAATCGAGTCTGCGCCAGTCAATCTATATAACCGCAACGTCTATGATGATGCGGAAGAGTCTGGTCGTTCTATCTTTGAAATGACCGGTAGCGAGCGCGACAAAAAGGCGGAAGCCGAGTTTGAAGAATTTGTAGATTATCTGTTGAGTCTGGAGGAAGAAGAATAATGTCCATGAAAATGGGTGACCTAGCAAAGCGCAAAGAGCCTGATGCACCGGCTAAGAACACAACTCCTTTGCGCCAACCAGTCAGACCACAGGGACGCCCGACTCGTGGCAAAGAGAAAATTAAAAGCCGCACAATGTCACTGGAGGACGAATACTTCGAACTGCTGGAGATGATGAAGTTCATCCCTCGCTTCGAGAAGTTCACTCGTTCTGACGTGATTCGAGCAGCCATTTTCCATCTGGCAGAGAAGTCACCGCAGGAAATCGAGGACATCGTGAAATTGAATGAGGCGATCACCGCTGCCGATGTCACGATGCGTACCGATGAAATCAAACGAGAGTTGATGAAGAAAGGTTAAAAATCATGCATTGGCGCGTACATTGCGCCAATGCATAACTACAGTGTCAGCTTTATGCCGCGCTAACACTATGTTCAGTCCTAACCACCCCAACCTTCACAAAAGGGCTACCGTAGCTTGGTGGCTTCTTGATTAATTTGCCTACATACAGTTTTCTAATATGCTCATCGGCTATTCTGCCAACAAATTCATAACGTTTTGTGTCGGGGCCAAGAGCTATATCCCTTGTAAAGTACTGCTGAGAACCGGCTTTGACCCAGCATTCAATCTGATAAACTTCCATTATTAGCCCACCATATGTAGCGTAGGCATATTTGAGATTCTCGTCTCTTGGAACCTTTGCCCATACGCCACGCGTAGCTTCATATAATGCCAGAGCGGACATTCCTGACTTGTAGGTGCTGTTTAGCAGGAAGGCAAGACCGGCGTGCTCAGGAGCAATTTCAGTTTCCTCTTGCAGCACTAAGTGATGGTAGGCGTCCAGTGATATTCTGCCCATCATGGAACCACTTCCTCGAACCTTATTCGTAAGCTCTCCGACCCCCATAAGGTCGATGCATGTCGCCTCAACAAGTTTGGCTGTGGTTTCATCCATACCATGACGAAGAATATCTATGCCTAATTTTTTATTAGCCAAAAGTTCTTTGATCCGCATGGATTTGGGAGAGTCATCGGGATACTTGATGTGATCGAGACAACGAGTCGATTTGCCTTTTCCTATGTAAAACGGTCTTTTCATCTTGTCTTCTGTATCATAGAGACAGTAAACATAGTATTTAGCCTTATCCAATGATCTCGCGTATACCGATAAATCGTCCATTATTGCATCTCTTAGCTACTGACTAATGCGTTCTATTTTACACATAAGTTTTTAATCAATTTAACAGGCTCAAAGTGTAGAGCTTCTGGGCGTCTAAGACGACAAGTTATGCCTGCTTCTGTATATATAAATAATAAGTAACTTATTAAATATATACGGAAGCAGGTCTTTTAAAAGACACCACCAGAACAACTCCCTTCCGTTTCCACTTCCAAAAACTGCCACCAGTCGCTATCATCCGCTCATTGTGATAAGTAAGTAACTACCTACCAGGTGAGCCACATGAGCCAAATCTTTTTCGATACCATCGACAACGACCAGTACGACTTCATGACAGAGTGGAATACCGCTGTTATGGACAAGTGGGTCGCTGAAAACATTGGTTTGTCGCGCTGTAAAGACGAGGCTGAACTCTTCGAGACGAAGTGGTTTGATTACCGCGACATGCATCCTCTCATGGCCACCTGTCTTTTTACGGAGGCATACAAACGTCAGTACTCAAATATCATGCTGACGCACGGTCGCGAACACTTTGAAACAGCTCCGTTCACCACCGGGTTAAAACGTCTGCCTTATCAGGAGTTGTCGACTGCCAATAAAACGTCGCTATGGAAAGCACGCCAGTTTGCGGATCGCTATTGCTGCTCATACGACTACTTTATCTCCACCGTTCTTTCCGCAGCTGCACGACGGCTGTGGGACAAGCTGCCGCGCCCACAGCATTTGTGGCAGCCAGAACTGATTGAGATATTTGAAGAGAAATTAGCCAGACGCGCAACAACCCGTCTGGATGACTCTCTGGTTAGCTTTAAGCATATGGGAGACATGCAGTTCAACCCGATTCAGGAAAGCTATTTTGAGTGGATTCTGGAGCGTTTGCGCACCATCCCTCGCAGCAAGCGCATACGCGCAATTTTCTCCGCTATCTGGCTAATGGAAATCGTTCCAGAGCGCCTTATTTCCGCCCACTTTCCAGAAGAACTGGAAGAAGCACGGCGGTTTATTGATCCCCTATCTAATTAACTAATACTAGAAAACAATTTGTTTAAAAAACAAAGGAAAGCACATGACCGAACTTTGCCATACAGGACGCGGGCTGTCCGAAGAGTTTGATGAAGATTTCCAGAACAGACTGACGGCATATTTTTGTCGTGATCACGAGTTTCTTACTCGTGCGGGAGATCTGGTTGTGCCTAGCCAATTTGCCAATGCGGCCAATGCCATATTGGTTAATATGGTTTCGGGCTATTACCGTATGTACAAGAGCGCGCCCTCTTCATCTGCAATTCTGGATATGCTTAAGCGTGCGAAACGCGATAAGACTATCCGTGAGGAACTATTCGCAGATGTTGTTGCTGCGTTTAAGCGCATTCTTGCAGAAAAATTGTCCGATACCTCGTACATGGTTGACCAGGTATCAACCTTCGCAAAAAGTGTAGCGTTTGATGATGCTCTGATTAAGGCTGCTGAACTGAAAGAGAAAGGCGACTTTCAGGGGGCGATGGCAATCATGGCCAAGGTTCAGCAGATTGGATCGAACGAAGCGACCGGAATCTATGACTACTACACCTCCGCAAGTGAGCGATTGAAAGCGCGTGAATATGAGGCTTCAGAGGAGTATGTACCAAACAGTATTACAACTGGACTCCCTCTTCTCGATAGGTTGCTGTACCAAAAAGGCTGGGCAAAGCGCGAAATGGTGCTCTTCATGGGGTTCGCTAAATCCGGTAAATCGACCGCAATGGGTGAGTTTTCCATAAACGCAACACTTGCTGGCTACAATGTTCTGTATCTCTCGCTGGAGGTTCACACCACCATTTTATCCGACCGTTTTGATGCAAGATTGTCGGAGACGGAAATGTCCAAGTTGGTGGAACGGCGCGATGAAGTTCATCGCAAGTTGGCAGAGTTGGGAGCTACGAAGGGTATTGGTAGTTTGTGGGTTGTTGAGCGTCCGTCAGGAAGTATGTCACCGGCAGATCTGGACCGTATGCTTAACAGCATGAAAGCCAACGGCATGGTGCCTGACATGGTTGTTGTCGACTACGCAGATTTGATGCGTGCCAGTTATGACCTTCGTGATGATCGCGCCAACATTCGTAGTATCTACACCGATTTACGTGCTCTTTATGACAAGCATAACGTTGCTGGGATCACGGCATCGCAGACAAACCGTGAAGGTGGCGCGTCAGAAGTTGCCACAATGATGCACGCTGCCGACAACATCGAAAAAGTACGTATTGCTGACCTGGTAATAACGATCAACAAAACCGAAGAAGAAGAAGCGAAAGGAGAGGCTCGTCTCTACTTTGCCGGTTCACGTAACCAGCAGGGAGGGATCAGCATTCGCGTTAAACAAAACCTCGAACAAATGCGCTTCATTGAGCGAATCTTAGACGTTACCTAAAAAATAAGCGTGGAGAACACCTCCACGCTTGATTCATTGGTGAAACAACTTTTCTTTTGCCAAACCACAAAAGAAAAACACATGAGCCTTTATGTTATATCAACATTTAGGTTGGTCACAATATTGCCTGTTAAAAGTGGAATTATCGTGAGCGAGCTGAAAGAGCTAATTACCGAATTAGATTTTGAACAATGGTTGGATACTGAAGGTATCGTTTATCGACGTGGAGGCGTGAGTACTCGCGGTCGTGAAGTGAATATCAAGGAGTGTCCGGTATGCGGCAGCTCCAACTGGAAGGTATATTTCAATCTGACCAGTGGCGTCGGTAAATGCTTCGCTGGTGATCATCCCGAAGAGATTCAGTTCAATAAGCTGGTCTTCCTCAAGCACTACAGCGGCAAATCACGACGACAGTTCGAGGAATATGTGCAGAACGCCCTTCTTTCCCAGGGGTGGGCACCAAAGAAAGAAGAGCTAGTGCTTGCAAGCACAGTCGAGTTAGAGGAGCCAGTTGCACTCCCTCGTCATTACGAGCTTCCTATAGATGGCCGTCTTCCAGACTATCTGGTTGAACGAAACATATCGCCTGAAATGGCAAAGTATTTTGACCTACGATACTGCGTCGAAGGCAAGCACGCCTATGTAGATCCGTATACAGATCAGGTTAAAGGACAGATATTCGATATGCGAATACTGATACCGGTTTACGATCTGGATGGGGTAATGAAGACATTTCAGGGACGAGACATTACCGGTACAGCAGAACGCCGCTACCTCTTTCCTATGCAACTTCCAGCTTCAGGTAAGTTTCTCTACAACGGCCATAATGCAGTCGGCAAACAGACTGTAGTTGTCTGTGAGGGGGCGTTCGATGTTATGGGGGTTAAACGAGCTATTTTTGACGAAGAAACATTACGTGATTACGTGGAACCAATAGGAACGTTCGGGATGCATCTATCTGGTAACACCACTCAGGATGCAGAAGATCAGTTAGGCGCGTTCCTGACGCTCAAGGCGCGTGGATTACGTAATGTGATCATGATGTGGGATAGTGAAAAGCAAGCTATACGCAACACGATGGCCGCAGCCAGGCGACTGACCAGTATCGGTCTTAATGTCAAAGTTGCGTGTTTGGGTGAGGAAGGACTCGACCCGGGCGGTGCAACGCCAGAACAAATTATCAAAGCCTATTATCGGGCAAAACCGTATACCAAACAGTTGGAGTTGCAAAGCAAGGTTTTGGGCATTAAGGCTCTATCATAACAATCACCTTTAAAATAAGTAGATGATTACTTATCTTTCTGTGAGAATACTTTCATCTGTTAGCTAGGAGTTGGTATGAAAGACGAAATTCAGAAATTAGCCTGCGACATCATTGATAAAACTGGTTTAGAAATCAGCGAGAGCAATCGACTAGACATCATTGAAAAAGCGGTAAAAACAGCAATGGATCATATCGCCACTCGTTTGGTCGAGATCCCGCTACCGGGGCTACCTTATCTGAAGGTTAAGTTACACGTATGGGGTGAACCTTCTTGTGCACGGCGTTCTGCATTAGTTGTTTTTATTAGCAAAGAAAACCCGATCAGTCTTAAAGTGCAGGTTGGGGCATGGATGGATGGCAAAGTGATCTACACAAATACCGTTTTTTGTGCGTCAAATGACAGTATTATTGAAGAGGCTATTCAAGAATCACTTCTAACTATGCATAGCTTATTTTTGCTGGAAGACAAGCAAAACTACGAAGAGTACTTACGGTCGATAAAAGGTGAGAGAACATTGTCACTTAAAGCCGATTTCGTTACCCCGACAAACCTGTTGGAAGTCTTGCTTAATAAAGGGGCTAATGATGCCGTAAATGTAATCAGAGAGAGTGAGTATGCGTCTCTTTGCGACATGTGCAAAAGCCAGTTGGATCTGGTGCATATCGTTATTGATGCTGGGAAGGCATGTGATGGCGTAATGGCGGAGTTTGCTGGGAAGATGGTCAGGATTGCTAACGAATTACCGATGATAGAGCAAGAGGCTAAATCATACGCCACCAATCATGTCACAGAGCTTCTTGTCCCCTATCGCTTAGAAAGCGATCAGCGCAAGATGATTAGCTGGGGAAGTTGGTAAGCTCTCAGTGTGTCGTTTTTTACGCAAATAATGATAGGTAAGCACAAGATTATTTTTGGCGGTAATTGTGAAAGCTGATTTGTCAAAAATCCCCTCTATTTCAGGAAATAATGGTTATTCACTTCGTTGTGAGGAAGTAAAGATAAACGGTGAGTCGGCATATTGCAGCTACTCCGTTTGCCAGCACACCATTCTTGCCTTCAAAGAAAACCGTCTTCCTCGAACTTCATTCCAGTCGTGCGCAACCGCTATCAAAGCAGGCAAATGCAAGGCGTTAAAAATGATGGTTGAAGAGATTCGTAAAGGAGAATCTCTGTATTTCGAAGATATGACCGCGCTCATTAAGGAGGTTGAAGAACGGAATAAACAAGCCAGAACTTTAAAACGAAAACGTGACAGTGTAACGATTAATAGCATGGTTAAGAAGAGCACCACATCACAAACAGCGATCACTGACGTGTATGCGGCGTTGCTTGAAGAAACAACAAAAGAAACACATGAGCAAATCGATCAACATATGGAGGTAAAACAACAATGAAAAAGTTGATCGCACTTAAGCATAAGCTGGACGAAATGAAAGCTATGGGCACCAATGCAAAAAAAGAGGCATTGGCCAACATGGATGACTTTGAACAAAGCATGGTTTCATTGATGCTCAACCCTTTCATCCGTTTTGGGGTAAAGAAATACAAAATGGCAGAGCCGCTTAGTGAGTCCATCCCAAGTGACGAAAAAGCCATTGATGTACTGAATAAGCTGGCCTCTCGCGAGCTAACGGGGAACGCAGCAATAGCCGCTGTTGAGTCTATCGTGGCGTCAATGTGCGCCGATGGGCAGGACGTGTTCCGTCGTTTCCTCTTAAAAGACCCGAAAGCAGGTGTTGGGATTAGCCTATGCAACAAGGTTTTTGAAAATCCCATTCCGAAATTCGAGGTGCAGCTGGCGTCACCGTATAAAGAAAAAGGCGACAAATACCCCTTCAAGCCAAATCCTAAAGCAAAATGGCCGATGATTGGCAGTCTTAAGCTCGATGGTTTGCGAGTAATTTGCGAGGTTATTGTTGACGAGGAAGAGGTTAACTTCCTTTCTCGTACTGGTAATCCAATCACGTCTCTCGATCACCTAAAGCCAGCCATGCTCGAATTAGGCAAACTTTCAGGCCACAAACACATCTTCTTCGATGGTGAAGGAACTGCCGGTTCATTTAACCAGTCCGTATCTGCATTGCGCAAAAAGAACGTGCAGGTAATTGGCGCTATTTATCATGTTTTCGACTTCTTCCTACCGGAATGGCGAGCACAGGCTAAATCCAAAGAGTATGCAAAGACAGGTATGAAGCTGAAAGAGCGCCTGGCTATGCTGGTGGCGTTGTTCAAAAACGATCGCAGTGAAGGCTACACACAAGACATTCACCTGCATCCGTTCTATATCATCCATAGCCACGAAGACTTCATCGAACGCTTCATGAAACGCCTGGACGATAACGAAGAAGGGGAGATGGGCAAAGATCCGAACTCTGTTTACGAGTTTAAACGTACCCGCAGCTGGTGGAAGTTAAAAGACGAAGATTCAGAAGATGGTGAAATTATCGACTTTGAGCCGGGCGATCCGGACTCTGGTTTTGCCAACACACTTGGAAAAATTGTTATTCGTCTTGAAAACGGCGTCATCGTTCGTGCGAGCGGCATTAAGCATAAATATCTGGATGAGATCTGGAACAACAAAGAGAAGTACCGTGGTCGTATTGTCGAGGTTCATTGTCACGAGAAAACACCGGACGGCAGCTTACGCCACCCACGACTGAAATGGCCGCGTTGCTTACGCGATACAGAAGATCGAATCGGAGATAAAGAATGATGCTCGGCTGGATGATTGCATTTTTAGCGGTTGGTTTTTTAATCGGTATTGTGGTGATGTCCAGTTGCATCAATGACTACATTAAAAGCGGTGTTATAGAAAGACGCGGTCGTATTTATCGTATTGTAGAAATAACCAACACCCTGAAGGAGATTAAGGATGATCGTATTAAGTAAACGGGAGAAGGAAACGCTTCATGAAATCAGTAAGTGGCCGGAGTTCCCTGAGTACTGGAAGCCTAAAACGCGAGCTAAGTTAGAGCGTTTAGGGTTGGTTGCAAACGTTTCTGAAACGTGGTGTTCGGCCAACTACCAGTTAACTGATAAAGGGAAAGTATTGCTACAGCAATTAGTAGAATCAGGAGTGTTAAAATGATTCCATACATCTCATTAGCTTTTATGGGTGGCTTCCTTATCGGCTTCGGCATCTGTCGTGATTTAATTAAGCAGGAACTTAAAACCAAAACACTGTGCATCGGAAAGCGTGTGTATCGGGTAGTTCATGAAACAAAGGTGAAAAAATGAGCAATTTAACTTCTTGGGAATGGTGGTTGGCCACCTATTTCTTAGCGGCCGGAGTCGCATTCGCCTTTTACGTAGGTCAGTTAGTCGTAAAACTGTTGCTGATTAAATTTGCTAGTCATAAACGTATCGATGATGGTCTGTGGCGTCTTGGCACCCTGGTGGAAACTCGCTACGGGCAACTTAAGGAGAACGAAACCATTACTATCCAAGCGAAACGATTCACTGCCACCATCACAAGAACACCTAGTCGTAGAGTGGCCTTGATCAAAAAAGTCACAACCGAATAAAAATACAATGATAAGTATTTACTTACTTATCTTTTGTGTATAAGATGACTTTGTTTTCGTTGAGACGCGACTGTTTGAACTTAAATACAAGTGCAAACGAAGAAGTCTATCTGGCAGTAGCCTAATAAGCCAAACACCAGCGAGGTCAGTTTCCAGCCTCGTTACCGAAATGGGACACACTGAGCGAGTGTGATTGCAGAACGCAGGAGGGAACATTCATGTTCCCTCCGATGAAGTAACAGAATGGGCGGTTGGTATATTTTCAACTCCATATGACTCCCGGATTCTTAGCCACTGACCGCCCATCCTGTTACGTCATTTGTTCAATTATGTCGTTTATACTGGGTTAAAAAGCGGCGACGTAGCCCGGCTGGTATGGTTAGCCAGCACACAACGTTGAGGCCATTACATTTTTATCAATTCTAAGGTTCTATTCACAGAGATACCGGCGAGCGTTGATATGTAACATGTTGGGCAAACATTCAATCGGAGTAGTGGCCTCAACGTTGTGAAGACAGGATTGTTGTGTAGGTTTAACCACTGTTGCCATTGGTGCCTGTTTTCACAACAAATGATTCCATACATCACATTGTATAAATTACAAAGTAGGTGCTGTCCTCAGAAACATCATCTACTTAAAGATTTTGCCTTCTACTATTGAGCGAAGTCGAAAGCGTCTGGCACTAACGAAAAGTGCAAGTAGCGGTGCGTTTCCTGGCAGAAACTAAACCGTCGCGATTGGCACTGTTGAGTAATAAATACTGGCAGTGCTGAATTGATGGTGTAGCTCAGCGGTAGAGCAGTTGGCTGTTAACCAACTGGTCGGTGGTTCGAATCCACCCACCATCGCCAATTTAGGGGAGTTAGTCCGTAGAGGTAGCGGTGTAGACTGTAAATCTACTGTCATGGCGACTCGGGTGGTTCGACTCCATCACTCCCCACCAAATTGCCGGTTTAGCTCAGCGGGAGAGCGCGAGAGCCAAAGCATCGTTTCTACTTCGGTAGACAGCCTTGCTGGTCAAATGACAACGATTCGATGTTAGGCCAGAGGTCAGCGGTTCGAGTCCGTTAACCGGCACCAATACAACGATAAGATCATTACGGTTAATCGTCGTTCATGTGCACAATGACTGGTCGAAAGGTAGTGATCTTACCGTTGTGGTGGATTCGCAGACTGATGCGATAGCTTTCTTGGATGTTAGGGAAATGCGGCCGCAAATCTTCCCTTTCGCGAGCGGTGATCGTCCGTAGTCCTAATTGGCTGCACCGTATGCCGGAGATTCAGTACCGGCCACCACAACGGCCGGAGAGTAGGGAGCATGGTGCTCAAGCGGTCTTGAAAACCGTCCCATTGCGCAAGCGATGATGGTTCGATTCCATTACTCTCCGCCAGACACAGCGTTGAGCGGTTTGGCCTTTTAATCACCCAGATTAAGACTCCGCTAACATAAACCAGACCGCTCAACGCTGTGATAGACAATTACGGCAGACGTTCTTAACCATTGCTTCTTAGCATCGTAGCAACACTTTTTTTCAGCGCAAATAATTAAAGGGGCTTCGGCCCCTTTTTGCTTAGTTGAAATCCAAAGAATCAAGTTCTGCTTTAAATTTATCGACAATTTTCTCAACTTCAACAACAATTTCATCAATCACCTTTTCTTTGTGTTGATTAGAGTTGAGTGCTAAATAGGCATTTTCTAACTTATACCTAGACAGACTATTTTTAATCTCATCAGCGAATCTATTGGTGAAACCATTGGTTAACAGAATACTTCTCTCTCGGGGGGAAATAGGATACTTATCGTTGAGTTTTATTAGCCTCTTTAAATGTTTTTCATCCTTGATCACCCTCACTTTATTACCTGCGATTCTAAGCTCCCAGCCTATAAAACCAGGTAACAAAGAGTTGAACTCAGCTACTTTATCGGCTGCATTTTCCATCCTCAGCTCAATGCTGTTTCGCATATGCATAGGTAGGTCATTAAATCTTTGAAGCAAATGTTGTCGGCAGGGGTTGTTGTAAGACCACAGAATTGCGAACGTAGCCCTTAAATGACGGTATCTTGAATCGATTTTAGGGGGCTCACGACCTCGAACCATTTCTTCAACATAAAACTCTACATCTTTTCGGTATTCGTTATCAAATATCACAGCAGCATAAGAGTCCAAATAATGAACTTTCGATATTGCTTCTTCAAAAAAAAGTTGGCCTTCGAAGAAGTTATACTTGCTTAGCAGGCTGTAAAGTCTCTTTGCGTCATAGGTTTTATTAGTGTCAATATTAAGGCCGAATGTAGCTATCAGCAGGCTTACATTAGGACTAATGCTGTTGCGCAGCTGTTCTATGTAAGCTCTCTTTTCATAATCGGCTGATGACGGCGAATAGAAGTCTTTATCTAAATAATCAAGAATTAAAACTATGTGGTTAATATATTTAATGTAAACGGAGTTTTTGGTTACATGGTAATAAATAGCCTTGATGAGATTCATTCCCAGTTTTGCATTAAGTTCCCTATCATCCTGCAAGGTCTTGTTAACATCCTCAAGTAATCTATTATGCTGTTCAAGTAATATGCCGTACCATTCCTTAAAAGAGGCTTTTTTCATTTCAAGGAGTGAAGCTGCCGTCAGCCTAGTGGCCCTCATTGCTGCCTTTGCACTATGCCTTGCCTCGTAAGCGGCCCATGCTGTGGCGAAAAATGCAAGTGAAGTGGCAAGTGTACCTATGACCTCTACGTTTTCCTTGACGGTATCCCAGAAAATAATCATCACTGTCCCAAGTATGAGGATTAACAAAACAGGCATTTTATCAGTGTCTTTGGTTAATTTTGAAACTGAATGATACCTAATCGACCATACCATTTCAGCTAGTTTAAAGCTGTCTTGCCGGTTCTGGTGCGTCAACCTCACAAAGCCATTTCTGCTTAGTAACCAAACACATTAAATAGGTAATGACTCACTTATTCATTTTAGCTATAGTCACGACACTTACTCACTTGAAAGGACTCAATATGGGAAACAAACGTAAACAGGCGCGTCGCGCAGCTCGTCAGGCAGTGAAGTCAAAGCCACGCATCCACGGCTACGAAATTGACACAATCATCGTTAATGAACAGCAGTTGCACGAGGTGAAGTGATGAAAGTCGTTATCTACGGACGAGATAACTGCTCATACTGCAAACGTGCGGTCGAGCTGGCGAAGCAACTAAAGGGACATGGCTACGGTGATTATGAGTACATCGACATCACTACTGCCGGTATCGATAAGGAAAAACTTAGCGAAATTATTGGTAAACCGGTAGAGACTATCCCCCAGGTATTGATCGATGGCCAACCGATTGGCGGATACACAGAACTTGCAGCTTACATAAATTTGTTATGACTAGTATGGCCGCTAGCCACACCATCCTTGATTAAAAAAAACACAATCGTTATAAGGAGCAATCTTCATTGTTGATAAGACGACTTAACTATACTTATCCTATACCTCAGGTGTTATGTTATAACATTTGATACTTGGGGAAGATTATGTTACTTAAAGCATTAAGGATTGGATTGATCGCAGGCATCTTTTGTACGTGTACAACGTATGTCGCTGGAAAAAACAGTAGATGTTAAATTCCCGTCTGAAAAAGATAAAGTAGCATACTCGGACGTCATAAAAGGTTTTGACTATAAAACTTATAAATTTCTCGCGAAGAAGGGACAACACCTTCAGATATTACTATCAAATGAATGGAGTGAACATATCCATATCTCTTTGGGCCAAGCATCGAAGATTAGATTGTTCTTGATAGAAGCTCACCTTGTCTAAATGAGCAAGCGAAATATATGCTTCATGAATCAGGCGTATATTAATTACGTGTAAGACAAACACGAAATAATGCAAGGGAAGATTAAAAGTAAAAATACAATATTGAACGTAAAATACACTAAGAGTTAGTTATACAGAAAATTCAACTAAGCCGGGCAGTACTGACGTTGTGTCAACCTTCCATTTTCATGGAAGGTTTTTTTTTGCTTGCGATATAACAATAGCAAACACTCATAATCTAAAAGTATTGAGTCTACATAAAACTCACGCCTTAACCTCATGACAATCAGGCAAAAATAACAATAGAAACTATTTAAAATTTTATTTTTTTTATATTTAATCTAAACATTATTTTATCTTAACCCTTTGTTTTTTAAGAAATTCATGCAGATCACAAATATTTGAAAAACAATATTATTACCTGGCTTGTGTGTTTTTTATTGATTTTAAACACCACGATTATTGTCTTTGTCAGAATAATAGTCTAGGTTATTTGGCTTGTGCAGATCTTTTATCTATAATCGTTGTTTGATGGGTTTATATTTTTCAGTAAACTTCAAAAAAAAACACGAATGTCTAACTAGGTTATATTCAGTTCATTTTTGTCAAATTATTAAATTATCACTTGGCTAAACTGATAACATTTACCTACTCAGGTGGCTGAAATGAGGATTTCGTTAAATGAAAAAATAAAGGGAGAACGGTTTAATACGCCGGGAAACATGTCAAGGGAGCACTTTATCTTACTAATTGAGCTATCACCCATAAGTAGCGAGAAGGTAAGATTAGCTTTATACGATTTTTTCGTTGACGGAGTAACACGTAAGGAAGCGTGCACCAGACACAATGTTTCACAAGGATATTTTTCTATTAGTGTAAGAAAATTCATTCAGGTTAATGATAGAGTAACAAAGGCTGTTAAATATTACTTGCCGAAATACTTAATTGTATAGCTCTGTTTTTTGATAATGGAGGTGGTTAAACAATAAAAACCGTAATATAAAACACATTCAGTTCTTAATATTTTATTTTTCCATTTAATTTTATTTAAAGATAGGTTAGATATGAAAAAGCTGACTCTTATTGCAACGTTAATGGCATCTGCTATGTCATTCTCATCTCACGCTGCTACAACATCAGCAAGCGTGAATATTACCGGCTCGATCGTTCCATCTGCATGTGCAATTAGCGCCAGTGCAAATGGAGGTACTATTGACTTTGGGAAAATCCTTTCATCAGAACTTGGTGAGCAGGGTGTTACACGTAAGGCAAAGAACGATACTCTTACTATTACGTGTGATAAAGATACTACGGCCGTAGTAAAAGTTAGTGGAAGCAATGGTGTAGATGGCAACACTTATAATTCAGATAAAGACTTCGTTAAAATTGCTGTGCAATTTACCGACGTAAATGTCACTGGCGGTAATGCTACAAATAAATTCCTCGTATCTAACGCAGCATCTGTAGATTTAGATAATCTGACGGCAGCAGGTTTTACCACCGCAGCAGGAAATAAACCGTTATTCCCGTTCAATGGAAACTATCTCGCCGTTGCTGATACAAACAATAGCGTTGGTACATTTAAGACATTGACTGCAAATTATAGCGTCAGCGCGGTAGTGCAAAACGCTTCTGCTAAACAAGCTCTTACCCAAGGTGAACAAACCTTCGGTGGCGCAGTTACATTCGAACTGAACTATCTATAACCCATAATTAATAAACAGTAACGGAGTAACCTCCGTTACTGTTATAAAAAACATGATCAAAAGAATATTTCTACCTATATTAATGAGCATTCCATGTTCAGTATATGCTTTAGGAATGCAACCTGAAACAACCGTTTTAATATTTAACGAAGAGAAGAATGAAGCTTCTATTTCTGTTAAGAATACAAACAGTGTGCCAAGCCTACTTCAAACAAAAATTGTGGATATAGGGGAAGCTGAAAATGTTCTAGTATTATCTTCACCATCAATAGTTAAAATAGAACCAGGAGAGTCTCAAATAGTAAGATTCTTTTTGAAAAAGAATTCTGATTTTGATACTCAGATACTTAAGAGAGTAAGATTTTTAGGTGTGCCTGCAAAGCAAGAAAGCAACAAAGAGAATTCATCTTTAACTTTTACAGTAGGTCAAAGTATCCCTCTTCTGATAAACCCTGTGGGGCTAAAAGTTGATCGAGAACCATGGAAACACTTAACGTATAGTTTCGATGGAAGAAATATTATTATTTCCAACCCATCTAAATATATCGTTAGAATGTATCCTGAAGTTAAAGTAAATGGAAAAAAAATAAAAGTCGAGCAGTCATATATTACCCCTAGAACAAAGCTGACCATTAAGTATGAGAGACCGCCATCTGAAATAACAATTGTACCAGTTGGTTTATATGGTGAACTTAGAGATGAATATCAAATCAAGAATTAAAATATCTAAAAAATTATTAGCCGTTTTTATCTCTTTATATGTATCAAATGTTTACGCAGAAGCCTATTATTTTGATGATATAGAGTTGAAAACTATTGGATTATCAAAAGATGCAGGTAACACCTTATTAAAATCTGATAAATTTCAACCCGGGACTTATCATGTAAATATAGTTTTAAATAATTTGCCTACCAATTACCATGGAAAAATTCTTATTAACAATAACGGTTCTCCTTGTATCACAGGTTCGTTGCTGGAGGACATAGGAATAAATATAAGCAGGTTGGCATTCGACCATGACTTGTGTTTGAAAGAGTCTCATAAGGAAGGTGTCTTTTTTTATACTAAACCAAAAAGCCAGTCCATTGAAATATATGTCCCTATTAGTTATCTTTTATCTAATGAAAGAACATATAGCCATGGTGGTACTGCAGCTATTTTTAACTATAACATTCATGCATTAAATTCACGAGGAAAATTTGGTAACACGAATAACTACACAGCTTTTCTTACATCCGGATTTAACACTGACGATTGGATATTTCGTAACAAAACTATCGTAAGTTCCTATGATGGAAATAACGACATTAAAAACTCTGAATTATTTGCCCAAAAAACTTTTGATGGGAGTGGTAAAACGCTAAAAGTCGGTAGTATAGATTCATTTGACCAGTTTTATGGTATGTCTTTGATTGGTTTAAATTTGAGTCCAGAATCAACATTTTCTAGTGGAATGTCCACTACAATAACAGGTTTTTCTAATGATGACTCTCAAGTGGAGATCTATCAGGCAGGGCAGCTTGTGTATGTAGGGCAAGTACGGGCAGGCCGTTATAATATTGACTCAGTACCTGTTCTTAACACTCAAACCCCTTTCGAGGTTGTTTTAGTTAATCAAAATGGAACGAGATCAAAAAGAACAATAACAACTGCGGAGGCACTTATAAACTTAAAACAAAAACAAAGCAATGGCTTTTCATTGTCTATTGGAAAAGCGAACGATTTTAAAAGCTCAATATTTAATGAACCTGTTGTATTAACTACGAATTATGGTTGGGATACCCTTGGTAATTACACTTTTAGCAGTGGCAGCTTAATTACAAATCAATTCTATTCATTGGCTGGCAGTGTTACATACTCATCATCGAGTAAGAATAATATTACTTTAACTAATTATGTGTCGTATTTAGATTTCAAAGATAATTTGAATAAAAAACGTATTGGAAACAGTTCAAGCATAACTCTTTCAAATCAATTTTACGACAATGTTAAAATGACGAACGCTTTTATTTATAGAACAAGTGGCTATAGAGGGATTGAAGATTTAAGCTCAGATGATTTCTGGAATTATAAATGGCAACAAACTAATAGTATATTTGCATCGTTGAAAAGTTTTGGCACCTTTGGTCTTACATATTCATTGAATGAGAGAAGTGGTCATCGTGAAAACAGCTACGGTGTGTCATGGGGAACAAACATCTATAAAGCTTATTTGAGCACAAGCATTCAAAAGCAGCGTGTAAAATATAAAGATGATTATTCTAATGAAACTAGGTTTTATGCCCAGCTATCAATTCCTTTATCCAATAACCAAGGGATAAACTCGTCATATTCTTCTGGCAAAAAATGGAGTCGGACTGCTGTTGACTATCGGCAATATAATAGTAACACATTTAACTATGGCCTCGGTTATGCAAATGAGCAATATGCTTCCACATCTATCAATGCAGGTTACATAGAGGCATCTAAAACATTCAGGACAACTCATGTTGGAGCAAGATACAATTTTAACCAAAACTATAAATCACTAGCAAGTTATGCAAGCGGTGGATTACTGATAAATAATAATGCAATCACTTTATCGCCATATGAAATTGGTGACACCTTTGCCTTGATAAGAGTTGGAAATTATCCCGGTATAGAATTACAAACACCAAACGGTAAGGTATGGACTGATAATCGAGGTAATGCTGTAGCCTCTAACTTGAATCCATATACTGCAAACCAAATTCAAGTAGTACCAGAAAACTCACCTCGTAATATAGATGTAATGCAAGGCATAAAAAAGTCGACTCCATTTAAAGGAAGCGTTAATCAAATAAGATTTGATGCTAAGAAAGTCCAGAGATTATTGGTATATGCAGTAGACGCGCTGAATAAACCTTTACCTTACAACGCCGAAGTAGTAAATCTGGATGATAACACAATTATGGGATTTGTAGATCATGATGGTTTAATATTCTTCAGTGACATACCATCAAAAGCTGTTAAGGTAAATATCACACAAAATCAAAGTTGCATAATTGATTTTAGCAAGTATAAAAAAACAGAAGTTAATGAAATATTTAGCACGACACATCTAACTTGTAAATAAGCTTTGAGGATCTCATGTTTAAATTTTTTATATTGACATGCTCTTTGTTTTTATGCACAACCTGTTTTGCAGCAGAGTGTTCTATAACCAGCTCGCCAAATAATATATCTTTAGGTGATTTTTCCTTTGGTTCTCTAACTAAGGAAAAGGTAGCAGATCGATATTATTACACCATGAAAAAAGATATTATGATTAGTGCAAAATGTAGGAATGCATCTAACATATCATTTGTCTATTCTGCACCATATAACGGTATGGGTTTTACAATTGGTGGTGTTGATGGTTATTATACAATCAAAGTAAATAAGTTTATAGTTAATGGGGTTAGTAGGGAAGTTAGGTATGTAGACACTAACAAGAAAGTTGATTTTATTTTACCTGAGACCGCAGTTCACACTGCGATTGGAGGTGAAGATTATAGCGTTGACGTTAACTTAATGCTAAACATAGCTTTCTATTTTAATCCAAATACATCCTTAGGCAATTACAGTATTTTTACAACTGGCGAGTTTCATCTCCAAGCTCTTTAATAGGAGCTTTTCGGCCATGATTTAACCACTATATTATGGCCATTTTTTACCCCCCCCCCTTATCTTCACTGAAAAATTTTGATAGCACGCAATAAGGGTTAGGAGTGATGTTAGATTTTCTTCAGGCCCATAGAATGATTCCATACTTACTATGTATGGAATCATTACTAAAAATGAGTTACTTTGACTCTTGATCCTATAAGAATCTATGCCTAATATACTGTTTACTTATACAGTGTATCGACGTAACTCGGTGATTGTCATATGAAAAATAGCTTTGACAGAGCACGCGCAGCGGAGAACACCTCAAAAGAGGCGATTGAGTATCTCGAAAGAGCATCTCAAATGCAGGCCGTTATGATCTCGCAGGTTAGCAATGACATGAGATTCTCAGACGCATTCATGTTATTCACTCGCTTATCTCTGCTGATAACAAGACGTCGACCAGAGATCGCTGTTCATTGTATTTTGATACATGTTTTGCCGCACATTGCAGATATAAAAGTAAGTGACATTAATAGGTTCATGGTGAACCAACTGGTCAACCCACTAATACTGGATGGCAAAATTGTTATGGGCCGCCGCGTTTTCTCTCTGATGAAGCAGTTCCTTAGCTGGTGTGCCTTCCAGGGGATGATCGACGTATCACCATTAAACGATATGTCACTGAATAAAGTTGCCGGTGGCGCAAAGCCAACACCTCGCGAACGGAAGCTGACCGACGCAGAGGTATGGGTGTTCTGGAATATCTGGGACTACTTCAATGTGTGCGCAGGTACAAAATGGGCAGCCAGGCTATGTCTTGTATCCGCAAGACGACCTGATGAAGTACTGCGGGCCAGAAAAAGTGAGTTCAACCTTCAGCGTGGAGTTTGGAATCAAGGCAAGAGGAACAAATCTGCCCGTGAGCATTCGCTGCCTTTAAGCACATTAATGCGCACATGTATTGAAGAGTTGTTCGAATATGGTAAAGACAGCCAGTGGCTTGTGCCTTCGAATAAAAAAATCGGGAAAGACCTTCCTATGTCTAAAGTGGCAATAGCCCAGGCATTACGTCGTATTCTGGAACGACCAGAACTGATGGAGCTTGAGCCATTTACACCCCGAGATTTGCGCCGTACTGCGCGTAGTTACTTCCCAGCATTAGGCATAAGCCAGGAGGTATCACGTAAAATCATGAACCACAGTCTTGAGGGGATAGATCGGGTCTACGACCGGCACGATTATATGGACGAGATGCGAGACGCCTTAGAAAGTTTCTCGACGTACATCGCATCAATCGTAGAGCAACCGGATTTAGACGAAATTGACCACAAATTCAAGGGAGATCGTCTATCAACAGAGCTTATTCGTGTAAATTTTTCATAGAGACTTTATGGCCTCAACAACCTTTTGTGATGCGCCTTTCTCTTTACCGAATCGCTCATTATATGCAGCAAGAACCTGTTTTTCGTCCTCGTTAAGAGGAGCGGTGCCTTCTTTGTATAAAAATGCTGCGAGTTCAGGTTGGCGTTCTTCCAGCACCATCATCATAAGACGACTTGGCTCAATACCCAGCGCCAGCGCCAACGGACGAACCTTATCGATAGGCAAAGGAATTTTGCCACTTTTAATTAAAGAAAGGTTGTTGGCATTTTTATAACCAATAAGTCTGGCTATTTGGGCCTGACTCATAGGTGAGGATTCAATCAGCCCTGCGATAAAAGCAGCATAGCGACTTTCTATAAATTCAATCTTGTTGTCAGACATTGTTACAACCTTTGCGCGTTTAATTCTCTCTGGTAAGTGCTTACCGATATTACATCAAAGGTTAGGGTTGTAAAGCTATTATCATTTTTTTCGGCAGGCACTTGTAAGACCGAGCAAAGGTCCATGCATGGAGAAAAACTAGCCCCAAATAGGTAAGAAAATTAACTTGCATCTGATATAGATGTATTCAGTATTGATATAAATTTTAGTAGTATTCCTTACCATAGTATAAGTTAGAATGGATTGATTGAATGAACACCACTATTTCCAGCCTAATCGCTCTTGAGATCGGACACGTACAGAAATTAGCTGATGAGTGTGTAGCTGACATCCTCACCGATCTACCGAATGAGCAGATTCAGGTTGGTGTGAATGACACAACTGGATTTATATTCGAACTTAACAACAAACGCTTCACGCTTCTCAATACCGGCTCCGGGTCTTTAGCCGTCAGAATCTGTTAACCCCTCTTCTCCCTGCGCGAATGGCTTAGTTCCCTGTTCGCGCAGTGCTACATTAAACACACTAGTAAATAATTTGTTTTCATAACAAAGGATTAGCCATGTCTAAAAAACGTTCCATCAAAGAGGTTCAGGACTTCCGTGACAGTGTAAAACGAGTAGTCGCTCTCCTTTCAGGTAAAAACATCCCTGTTGCAGAACGAGGGGACGACGCTTATGTACGCTATAACGATGATGGAGAGCCAATTCTCGTAAACATCCCATCAATCCCGGATAACGCAACACCGGCATTGATGAATGCTGTGCGCGGATTTCTCGATCATGAGGTTGCTCACATTTTGTTTACCGATATTCGTGTGTCCAACAAAATGAGAGAAAAAGGACGCGTTCCTTCCTGGTCGCTATGGAATGCCTTAGAAGACGTGTTCATCGAGCGAAAAATGGGTCAGGTCTTTAACGGAACAAGACGTAATCTGATGGCAACTCAGCGCCTTATAATCGAAAAAGTCTTTAAACCAAAGGCTTCAGAGGCTATTGCTTATTGTGGCAAAGATCAGCGCGCGCTTTTTCTAAACTTCTTTCTCTGTCCGGTTGTAAGAGCCTGGGATGGCCAAGCACCGTTCGTAGATTTCATGGATGAATATTGGCCTGTCATTGAGAAACCAATTTCATTATTAAAAGAACATGGTATCGATGTGGCCGTGCGTAACATGTCTTGCACCGAGGATTGTGTAAAGGTGGCTGCGACCATAGCTAAGATCCTCAAAGACACTGAAAGTGAAAGCAAAGGTAAGGAGTCAGCTCCGGGAAAAACTTCCGATCCTTCAGACGCTGACCAGACGGATGCCTCTGGAGAAAATAATGAAGATAACGAAGATCATGAGACACCCTCAGCGGTAGATAATCACAAATCTATCAAATCAGAATCACACAGTAAGCACAAACATGATAATAACGACAGTGATGATTCAGAATTATCTGAATCATCAGAAACAATATTCGATGATACAGAAAATGATAAAGAGATATCAGATTCTGGTGCTTCTGATAACGCGGCGTCAGAATCATTTACCACTGACCACGAAAAAAGAAAATCGACAGAAGACGGCTCTTCAGACATTCCAACTCCGTCAAAAATGAGTCTGGAAGAGGCTTTAGAGGAGTTGGATAGCATGGAAGATGAAGTCGGAGGCATGACAGAAGATGCGCTATCCGAAACGATTAAAAGCGAGTTAACAGAAAGCTCGAAAAGCGAATACAGGCCATACAATCGCTCATACGACTTCATCGGCTCGATTGATCAGGCAGAAGCCCATATCAAACGGCTTATTAAAACATTCTCCGATATTGATTTAGGAGGATATCCAATCAGCCGCTATCGCATCGTTCCTGAAGGCAACCAGCTCTTCGACAAATATATTGAAAAGCATCTTTCGTCAGGTGTTTCGTCGACGCTGGCAAAAGATCTGGAGCGAGCAATAGCAAGCAGAAACAGAGTTCAGTTTATACCGGGCCAGCGTCGGGGGCGCATTCATGGTTCTAGTATCTACAGATTAGCAATGAATGATGATCGCGTGTTTCGTAAAAAAGAAGAATCTAAAGCCGTTAACGCCTGTGTTCAACAAGTGATTGATTTATCAGGTTCAATGAGTGGTATAACGATACAATTGGCTCTTGCAAGTGCATATACCATCGCCGATGCCCTTGATCGAATAAATGTTCCCAACATTATCACCGGCTTCACTACATTTGGTAGTCATATGGCGGCAGGAGAACTTAAGGCTGTCAAGTATGAGTTCTCTCGCTTTGAATCTTTAATGCTACCTATCATCAAAAATTGGAATGAAAAGGTAAATTCTCGCGAAGTTCGCTCACGTATGGGGTGCGTAGGCTACACATTCCCACTTCTTAATAACGTGGATGGTGAAAGCATAGCCAGCCTTGCATCGTTATTTTCCGGTCGCATGGAGGACAGGAAGATCATGCTTGTTCTGAGCGATGGCGAGCCGTGGGCTGTTGGGAGAGGTTTTGACGCTCATTTGCGTTCGGTTGCGAAGCAAATTGAAACGCAGACTGACATTGATTTGATGGCAATTGGCATCATGACTGACGCACCGGAGAGATTTTACTCAAATCATGCCCTGGTAACGAGCGTTGATAGTCTTGGTTCATCTGTAGTTACTGAACTATCTCGTATCATTTTAAAGTGAACAAAACAGCCTTAACGATAAGTAACCACTTACGATAGATAATGATATATTTATATAAGAAGTTGAACGCTCATTAGAAAACAAAGGAAAAACGCATGACTACTACTGCACTGCAAAATGAAAAAAATCCTTCTGATTACCTTGTTTGCAAGTGGTGCGGAAAATCATTTCACTATTTTAAGTCCCATGTAGCCAATGGTAATTGCGAGGGCATTCCTGAGTCAGTAAAAGATGCCGATCCTGACACCGTACTGAAAATGTACACAACACATTTTCCAGATGAGCCAACGCTATCGAAAAAGGCACTTGATGCAATTCAAGCTAAACGTGCCGAGCAAAAAAGCGAAATGGCCAAATCATCTGGCGTGACCAGTAGCCCAGGCTACACAGGCACAGTTGAGTACAAGACAGATCTGGTCGCAGCTCACGAACTGCTAAATGTAACGGTGAAAGAACTCGGAACAAAACGTGGGACGCCGCTCATGGTTAGCGTCAACGTCAATACGCCGTTTCCAGAGTTCGTTCCAGAAGTGAAGAAGGGCTACGTATATGGCGACTTCGAACTGATCAAAGACATTTTCATGATGCTTGAACTTGGCATACCTGGCTATTTGTGGGGTCATGCAGGAACAGGCAAATCGTCATTACCTACACAACTATGTGCTTTGCTCAATCGTCCGTTGATCCGTGCCCAACATACAGCATCAATGGAAGAGGCACATGTTACGGGGCAAATTCTGGCGCGTGATGGCTCTACGTATTTCGAGCCTGGCTTGCTTGCGCTCGCAATGAAGCATGGCTGGGTTTACCTCGCGGATGAATACGACTTTGCGTTTCCACAGATTCTTGGCGTGTATCAGCCAGTGCTGGAAGGTGAAGCGTTGGTCATCAAAGAGGCGACTCCAGAATGGCGTCGCATTACTCCGCATGAACGGTTTGCTTTCATTGGCACTGGCAACACGAACGGATCTGGTGATGAAACCGGCTTGTACCAGGGTACAAACATCCAGAACGCCGCGAACTTTTCGCGTTTTGGCATCGTTTCGAATGTGAAATACATGAGCAAAGAGGCAGAGATCAACATGTTGATAAATGCCGGTATCGTGGATGAATACGCAGAAAAGATGGTTAAGTTTGCCGGTATCGTTCGCGATGGATACGAAGAACACCTTATCAGTCAGCCAATTGGCCCTCGTGAACTTTTGTTGTCGGCCAAGATTGGAATGATGCGAGGCGACTTTGTGACAGGTATTGAGCGTTCTTTCATTAACAAACTCCCTTCAGCTTCTGCACAAGCGGCTCGTGAAGTTGTTCAAAAAATATTTGGTTGATCGTGCGTAAAGGATGTTTCGGCTCTCTTATCGCTGCTTCTGAAACTGGTAAGGCTTGTCTGGTATGTCCAGACAAGCCCGATTGTCACCAATCAGCAAAAGAAGTTGCGATTTCGATGTATGGGAAGTTCGTAGGCTTCCCCAATGACAAAATCAAAAAAACCATAAAGGTAAAAACACATGAAAGCACTGATGGTTCGAACTGACTTCTCACTTGGGGAGTCGGCTCTAAAAGCAGAAAACGCGGTGAAGATTGCCAGAGAAGCTGGCTACACCGCTGTAATTTCAGCAGATAGCATGAATATTGCGAGTGTTATTCCACTACAACGTGCCGCTGGTGACGACATGGCGGTTATTTGTGGTGTGAAACTAAATATCGTTGATGATCCCACATACGAGCACCGGGCTAAACTTGCTAAAGAGTCTAAGAGATGTATGGAATCATTAGAGCGAGGACGTAACTACTCGTTTACCGCTCTAATTAAAAATGAGCAAGGATATCGCGACATCTGCGAACTAATGACGGTGGCCAACACACGAGAACAGTTCTACTTTGTACCGCGTCTCTCGCTCGAACAGTTGGTTTCTACATATGCCAAAGGCAACATCATCCTGCTCACTTCCGACATCGGTAGCGTGTTCCAACGCAACGATTTTGCAAAAATCATAAGCTCACTGATTACAGCGGGCGGGAAAGACAACTTCTATAGCGTGGTTTATCCGCACCCTACCCCATTCTACGACCAGATTAACGTCCGAGCGATGAAAGTAGCCAGCGCACTGAAAATAGAGCCAGTAGCGTTCTATCCCGCTTATTACGAATCGATCGACGATGCAGACATTAAAGACATTGCGCACATGGTTACGAACAACATAAAAATCGACCAGCCGCATCGTCTGCGTATCCCCCACCAGCGAGATAACGCCATCAATGGTCGTCGCCATCTCCTTGAGGCGCTTAAAGCCTTCTCCGTTCGCATGGATGTGCCGGTAACAGCTGCAATGGCCTCAACAACGCAGGACTCCATTATCGATGCCTGCACATGGCGCTGGCATGAATTGCCACCAGCACTGCCCAAGATGGCAGACGACGAACCTGCAACGCTGATGAAACTGGCTGTTGCAGGGCTGCGTAAACGTCTTACCACAAAAGAGTTTGGATACACACCACCTGCTTCTGAGAACAGGGTTTATGTTGAGCGGCTAAAGTACGAAATGGACACGCTGACTCGCCTGGGATTCTGTGGTTACTTCCTGATGGTACGCGATCTGATGAATCACAGCCGTGAAACTGGCATTCCTGTCGGGCCTGGTCGTGGTTCCTCTGCCGGTTCTCTGGTGGCGTGGTGCATAGGCATAACCAACGTCGACCCAATCCGTCACGGTCTTCTGTTTGAGCGTTTCATCAACCCTGAGCGTCTCGACTTGCCGGATGCGGACTTGGACTTCAGCCAGGCACGTCGCCATGAGGTGATCGAGTATCTGAATGAACGCTACGGCGAAGATTACGTTGCAGGCATTCCGAACTTCACCTATCTGGGCGCGGCATCTGCACTACGTGACACCGCTCGTATTTATGGTGTGGAGTCCGCAGATATGGCGGTATCAAAAGAACTGAAGAACGTCGAGGATGATAGCCTTCCATTGGAAGAGCTGCGCGAACAACTGGCAAGTCTCGACAAATACGCAACAAAATATCCTGATGCATTCAATGCAGCCTGCAAGTTACAAAGCCTTATGCGTGGCTTTGGTAGACATGCGGCAGGGATGATTGTAGCAGGTGTTCCTCTGACAGAACGTACACCGGTTGAGCGCCGTGGTGACGCGCGTTGTATCGCATTTGACAAGCGTTACTGCGAGGCTATGGGCCTAATTAAGCTGGACGTGCTTGGCCTGGCAACTCTCGATTTGCTCGATAGTGCAAAACGCTACATAAAAGAGAACACAGGTGAAGATATCAATCTTGATGCCATTTCTCTTGAAGATCGCAAGGTGCTGGATGGTTTTGCTGCAGGGTATACACAGGGCGTATTCCAGCTGGAGTCCGGCCCCATGCGCAAGCTGCTTAAAGATCTAGGCGGTGGCATTGAGCCAATGAGCTTTAAAACCGTTGTCGCCACGACCGCACTCTTCCGACCTGGCCCGATCCAATCCGGCATGTTGGACGACTATGTTTCTGTCGCCAAAGGCTTTATGACGCCGGAATCATTACACCCCGTTCTTGATGAACTTACCGCGGAAACAAATGGCGTGATTCTCTATCAGGAACAGACGATGAACGCGACTCGATTGCTTGCCGGCTTCACAATGGCTGAAGCTGACGGTGTGCGTTCCGCAATCGGTAAGAAGAACATGGAAAAAATGAAGAGCATGGGCGAGAAGTTCATCGTTCAGGCTCAAGCTGGCTGGATAGACGTTGAGCTGGAAGATGGCACTACACAGCGCATTCACCGTGCGGAACATTTTAAATGCGAAGACGGAACTCTGAAAACTGTCGAAGAGGCACTTGAGCACGACGCAAAACTACCTATAAACGCAGTACGCGTTACAGCGTCACATCCAGGGCTATCAGAGATGAAAGCGAAGGAGATCTGGACCGCATTCGAAAAAAATGGTGCCTACCAGTTCAATAAATCACACTCCGTTGCTTATTCTTTAATCAGTTATCAGTCTATGTGGCTAAAGACGCACTACCCTGCTGAGTTCTTCGCAGCTGCGCTCACCATTCTGGGCGAGGATAAGCATCAGGGGCTGGTGAAGGATGCGCTGACCTATGGCATTCGCGTATTGCCACCAGACGTTAATGTGTCATCTAACCGAATTGAGATCCGCACACTCGAAGACGGCAGTCAGGCACTGTATGCGCCATTCTCTGCTGTGAAAGGCTGTTCTGAAAATGGTTGTCAGGCAATTATGCGTGCGCGTGAGAAAGTTGGTGGCAAATTCGAGTCAGTGGCACAATTCGATGAAGCGGTCGAGAAGCGTGCATGTAACAGTCGTGTACGCGAGTCGCTTCATAAAGTAGGGGCTTTTGCGTCAATTGAGCCAGGCAGTCTGCCAGCAACTGATCCTGAACGACTGCGCGACCAGGCTGAGCTGATGGGCAATCTCATCATTGACGCTGTTAAAGCATCACGTCCGTTCGAAATGAATCCTAAGCGTTCTGCCGAAATCAACGTACTCATGACACGTATGGCGGCTGAAATGGGCTTGGGTGAGGAGTTGATACGCCCGACTATTGGTATTAAACCCAAAATCATGATCATTCTGGACAATGCGAACGGCAATGACGCTCGTACCGGCTACTTCATGGAGAACGGATACGACGATTTTAAGGCCAAGCTATTGACGGCTGGAGATTTACGCATGGGCGATCTCTATGTCACAGGCGTTTGCAAGAAGGTTAAAGACAAAGAAAAAGACTACACCAAAGACGAGATCGGCCAGTTCACCGACTTTATGCGTGAAGAGATCAATCTGGTGCGTCCGACCTATGTGCTGACGTGTGGCAGCCGGGCAACTTCATTGTTTAACAACAAAAACAAGCCATCCGATTTGGTCGGCAGGAAGGAGTATCTTCCAGACCTTGACGTTACTGTCTTTTACGGGTTTAACCCCAACATTCTTTACTTCAGACCTGAAGAGGGAGAACGACTAGAAGCGATATTAGCCGACGTAGCAGAAACTATTAAGACGTGATCCAATAAACATGGCCTCTATGGCCATGTTTTCCCTTATCCCCTCATATCCCCTATCCTCGAACTCCTTGCCTTATCATCACAATGATACAATCAATATAAAATGATAAGTAAAAGGGAAAGCACATGATCACCGATATTTACGAGAAAATAATGTCTGATCTCGAGTTTGACCGAGACAATCTGGAGGAAGTCTGGCGTAGACAACCCCGCCTTTTAATGGAGTATGGCTCAAAACTCGCTCATGCAGAAAGAAGTGTCGCAGAGGCAAAACTTAACCTTGAAGCTGTTGAAGCAAAGCTATACGACACAGAGCGTAAGAACTTGAGTATGAACGGCATTAAGTTCAACGAGTCTGTACTGGACGCTAAGGTTAAAACAAACCCACAGTATCTGTCTAAACGGCAGAAGTTGGATGAAGCACGGCACATCGCAGACATATACAAACATGCTGTCGCCGCCTTTTCGCATCGCCGAGACATGATCGTTCAGGCGTCAAAGATGGCCATCGTTGAATTAGAGCGATTAGGCTCTGAACGCTTTATTACTCCCCGTTGATTTTTGATAGATAATAAGTAAGTACTGATCTATCATTTAACAGCTCGAAAGAGCCACGAATGAACGAAAGCCCAACGCGCATAGCGCCATCGGCCAAATCACAACAAGGAGAAACACATGTCTAAGACATTACTTGATTTGCTTAACAAAACTCGTGAAGACATTGCCTCAAAACGAGGCAAAACTACTGATTTGACCCGTCTGAAAGACGGCAATAACTATCTGCGCGTTTTTCCGAACAAGGACGACCCGAATGGTGTGTTCTACCAAGCTTTCGGTATGCACTACGTTAAGTATCAGAACGAGGAAGGTAAAGAAGCAACCATCGCTTATATTTGTGAGCAACATACTCATGGCCGCGCTTGTCAGCTATGCGAAATGGTGATGGAAGGCCGCGCTCGTCACAAGGGTAACAGAGCAATGGAAGAGCGCATCGGTCAAATGCGTGCCCCTCTTCGCTACCTAGTCAACGGCATTCTTTCAGCTCGTGAGGATTTCGCCGATGCAGAGAAATGCCAGTTAATCGAACTGCCTTCCACTGTATTCGATGATATCTGCAAAGCAATCACCGAAGACATCGCTGATGATATCGGTAATCCACTGAGCAAAGAGGAAGGCTACGCATTCCTGATTAAACGTACTGGCTCTGGTCGCGATACCAAATATGACGTCTCGCCTAAGCGTAAAGTCTACAAAGGCGATATCGAAGATAAATTCTGGAATACCCAGCATGATCTGATCGCATACGCAAATCAGGCTGATGAAACTCGTCTTCTCTCGACAGTTCGCACTATGGGTCGTCTGATTGGCATCGCAGCACCAACTGCCTCTGCATCTGCACCAGCAATTTCCTCTACCGCGAAAACATCGGCCGCGGCACTGCCTGGATTTGGCTCTGTCACTGGTCATACAGAAGGAGCGACGGCTGTAGCAACCGCACACACACCGGCTTCTGAACCAACCAGTCTGGTTGATGAAGAAATCCTCCGTGCCGTTGAAACTGAATTTAAACCAGAGGCAAGTTCCGCTGCCGTTACCGTATCAGTCAAAGAGTCTGAAGCAGTCGCAGCGACATCTGTAGCAACCGCATCTGCGACGGAAGATGAAGGTATTGATGACCTGCTGAGAGAACTGGACTCTCTGTAATCCCATTACGTGACCAGTAAGGCGTCTACGGACGCCTTACTTTTTGGAAGGAATGTACCGGTGAATTATCTCTTCGTAGATGGCAATAGCCTGGGTTATTACCACCAAAAATCTGACAAATTGTATAACGGCGAAATGGAAGTACAGGCTGCTTTCGGCTTCGTTAAGAACGTTCGTCGTTATGCCTCCATCCTCCATGCCCGACCTATGATTCTTTGGGATGGATTTAGTGACAAGCGTCGCGACTTTTACCCGGATTACAAGGCAAATCGCGACAACGACCCTGATATAAAAAAGATGAAGGAAGGCTTTGCTATCCAGAAGCCATACATCCTCAAAATGATGACCGCGCTTGGAGTTACCCAACTCATTGCAAAAGATGCAGAAGCGGATGATCTGGCCGGGCTGCTGGTATCCAGTATTGCACCGCAGCCAATCGTTGAACACATCTATCTGTTAACAGGCGATAGCGACTGGCTTCAGTTAGTTCGCGAAAACGTAAGCTGGGTAAGCCTGCGTGAAGACGCCAAAAACAAGCAGGTTAATTTTGAGCAATTTGCGGAGCTGACAGGATTCGCCACGCCTCGCGCATTTTTGGAAGCAAAAGCATTACAAGGCGATAACTCGGACAACATTAGCGGTGTTGGTGGCATTGGTGCTGGCGGCGCGAAAGAGCTGCTGCATGAATGGGGAAGTGTCGCAACGATGGTACGCGGCATCAACGACGGCTCAATCGTGGTTAATAAAGGGCGTCATAAGACCGCCTTCAACAAACTAGCGAAGAATGCCTTCAACGAGAAAACAGGCTGTCGAATGCTCGAAGCGTTCAAGAGAAACATCACGCTAATGAACCTGATTGAGACGAAGTTTCCGCCTACCGAAATCGAAACAATCAAAGGCAATCGTGACGTGAAAGCATTCGAGCAACTGTGCTACGAGCTGAATTTCCGTTCGTTCCTTGAAGACCTTGAAGTGTTTGTTCTTCCATTCGAAAGGTATTGCTAATGCTTAAATCGATTATTAATGGCGCTACCACCACCCCTACCCAACTGGCAAAAGAGATTGTCTTTTATCACGGTGAGTACGCTGTCATCGCACTGCCGTCAATTCTAGGCACTGCCGGAATGAAAGCGACAGATCGCGAGTTTGGATTAGTCAGCGAGCAGATCGTAAAAATCCTCGCTCGTGTATCCAAACACCTTAACCACGATGCGATTGTATTCGACGAATCCGCCGCTTTAAAACGAATCAACGAAACAAAAGGAGCCTGATCATGGCAAAAGGAAAATCCGCACTGGCACTTGCTCTGAAAAAGAAAATCGGTAGCAACGACGAAATTCAGAAAGTAACTCATTGGATTGACACAGGCTTTCCTCCGTTAAACAAAGCTATTTCCGGTCGTTACGATGGCGGTTTCCCATGTGGTCGTATCGTAGAAGTATTCGGTCCTCCAAGCGCGGGGAAATGTGTTACCGCAGACACCATGCTGCTGACGGAGCGTGGAATGGTAACAGTGAAAGAGTTGTTTGAGATTGAAGGGTACAAAGCGACATGCACTACTCGCGATGTAGAGCATAACGTTGGACTCATCAATGAAAATGGCGTGATAGAGAAGACCTCACACCTGACATGGAACAACCGTCGCAAATTCAAGCGTATTAAGCTGGCATCAGGCGGTTATATCGAGGCTACGTTCCGTCACCCAATCCGTGTGGTTGACGACTTAGGTAATGTCGTCTGGCGACATGCTGAAAAAATCAGTGTAGGCGACACGATTCCTTCAATGGTTGGCACACATCAATTCGGCGATCAGCACCTGGATGCCAATATCGCAAAACTGATGGGCTATTTAATTGCTGACGGATACGTGGCCTCTGAAAATTCAGTGAATTTTTCTAACACAGATCCTTTCATCAAGGATGAGTACTACCGCCTCATTTCGCTGGTATCAGACAAGATGCCAGTTACGAGAAAACATAACGGCTCGGAAGACCATGTGCTGTTTAGCAAAGAGGTGCGTTCGCTGCTTTTTAAAGAATATGGTCTGGAGTATGAGAAAGCTGCTGGCAAGCAGGTTCCGTTGAGTGTGCGTCGCGCCAATAGCGAGGCTCAAATTGCATTCCTTCGCGGCTACTTTGAGCTGGAATGCCACGTCAATGATGGTCGCTGCATTGAGGTTGTGAGCGCGAGTGGGCTGCTGCTACAGCAAATTCGCCTCATGCTCCTGAATCTGGGGATTACGTCAACTATCTCTGAAAAACACGTCGCGGGTTATGAAAATACATATTACCGGCTGTCATTCAGTGGCTCTAATTACGACCTTTTTCTGTCAACGATTGGTTTCGAATCTCCGGCACGTTTATCAGTGGCAACCAAACGGGACATTGGTTTTGACCGCACTTACTCAGGCTATGTTCCGCACATCAGCGGCTTAGTGAAATCACTCTACGAGTCGCTCACCAAGACCACCCGTGAAGACTACGCTCTGGTAGACCACGTTATTGGCCGCGGCGATCGTGTCGGAATAGACAAACTGCGAGAAATCTATGTCTCCTTCATTGGCAGAAAGAATCGTTTTAACGAGCATCTGTTTGCACAACTGGCAGCGGTAATTGGCTCTAACTTGTTCTACGACGAAGTCGTGGCTATTGAGGAAGGTGAAGCACCAACGTTCGACGTAGCGATGCCGGAAACACACTCTTTCTGGTCTAACGGGATTATCAGCCACAACACATTCCTTGCGACAGCAGCGATGATCTCCGCTCAAAAACAAGATGGTCTGGCGGTATTCCTCGATCATGAAAACAGTTTTGACGTTGGCCTGGCTGTAGCCAATGGTTTGAATGCAGATGAGGATGACGGTCAGTGGGTATACAAGCAGCCTGATACCTTCGAAGACTCTGTAGAGTTGATCGGCACAATTCTTAAATTGGTACGTGATGAAGAGCTTATTCCTGAATCAGCACCTATCTGTATCGTGGCTGACTCACTTGCGTCTATGGTTCCGAACTCCAAAGCCGAGAAGTTCGAAAAGATGGCTGAAGGCACTGCCAAAGACAAAGATCAGCTAAACATGAACGACAATACGGCGCTGGCTCGTGCGACGAGTGCGAACTTCCCCACTCTGGCTTTGTGGGCACGCAAATACAACGCCTGCATCATCTTCTTGAATCAGGTTCGCACAAAAATCGGTGTAATGTTTGGCGACCCTACTACGTCTCCAGGCGGCGATTCACCGAAGTTTTACGCTTCTGTGCGCATCCGTCTCGGTGCATCGGTGATGAAGGATGGGAAAGAGAAGATCGGTCAGGACGTAGGCGCAGAGTGCATCAAAAACAAAGTTGCACCACCGTATGGCAAATGCACCTGGAAATTCTACTTCGATCCTACTCGTGGCCTCGACGTTATCGAGTCGCTCGTCGAGTACATGCTGGAAGAAGGATACCTGCCAAAGAACGCCAGCGGGCGAGTTGAAATTGGTGACAAGAAATACACCAAATCGCAGATCGTCGAGATGTATCGGGAGAAGCCACTGGCTGAAATCATTGCGGCTTTGCAGGCAATCGACGACCGAAGAGCAAAAGACAACCCCACCGAGTCAGTAGAAGAGTAAACACAAGGCGTCCACAGGACGCCTTTTTTATCTCTTGAAAATATATAGGTACTTACTTATTATTTTCGCATAACAACCACATAGGAAAACACATGATCAAAATCTATCTATTGGCAGTAACCACAGGCCTTTCAGTGGCTCTCATCTACGGTTTACTGGTTCCGTCGCTGATTTCTACCAAGAGTGATTTAGCCGTCATGTTTGGAGTTATCGTTGGTTTTGGTGCTCCTGTAATCGGTCTTATTGCTGGTCGTAAGTTTATCAACTCATTAATCAAAGCAAAGGGGAAATAAGTAATGAAGAAAGGTTTACTTGCAGTTGCTCTGGCGGCTATTTGCACAATGGGTCTTACTGGCTGCGATCGCGTGGAGCCTGGATACGTTGGCATCAAAGTAAACAAATTAGGTGAAGACAAAGGGATTGGTGAAGTGGTTGGCGTTGGTCGCCAATGGACAGGTCTTAACACCGAACTTTACGTATTCCCGACCTTCAAACAAATGAAGACCTACGACGAGCCGTTCACATTCCAGATGAGTGACGGTACTGCTATTGGTCACAAAATTGGCGTTGCGTATCTGGTTAATCGTGACAAGGTAACGACGGTGTTCCAGACCTATCGCAAAGGCGTAGACGATATCACCGAATCAGATCTGCGTCAGAAAATTGCCGACTCTCTAAACCGTTTGGCCAGCCGTATGACCACTGACTCATTTATCGACGGTGGTAAGGCACAATTGCTGGACAACGCACTGAAAGATATTCAGAAAGAGATGTCTCCGGTTGGTATTGAGGTATTGAGCCTGTCATGGGTTGGAAAGCCTGATTACCCAAAAACTGTCATTGAATCTATTAACGCCAAAGTAACGGCTAACCAGCGTACTCTGCAACGTCAGCAGGAAGTTGAACAACGTAAAGCTGAGGCGAATATGCTACGTGAACAGGCTAATGGTGAAGCTGATGCTATCCGTGCTCGTGCGCAAGCAGAAGCAGACGCCATTCGTCTGCGCGGTGAAGCTCTGCGTCAAAACCCGAACGTTATGGAACTGGAAGCCATCAATAAATGGAATGGCCAGTTACCGCAGTACATGACTCAAGGGGCTAACACTCCTTTCATTACAGTGAAATAACTCCCCTAAAAAGTTCAGGCGTCCAGTTGGACGCCTTTTTTATCGCAATTATCTTATTAAGAAAACAATTTGTTTAAAAGGATAAGAAAACATGACAGCTATTAAGAAACTCTACGATGCCGCAAACGTGGCTCTGGATGTTATTGATGATGAAGTAGCAAAAGGCTTTCCTGAACCTGATTGGGCGCATCAGCTACGAAACGCTATCGCAGAAATGACCCCACCAGATCCAACCCCCGACGAGACAGACTGGCAGCGATTCATCCGTATGTACGCTCAGGAAATAGGTCCAACGCCAACGGCAGAGCAGGCAATGCTGCTGAAATACTTCAAAGAGGCGGGAGAGGATTTACCAATTGATGACTCAGCATATTGGTTCCACTGCGCATGGCGTAAGTATGACGTGATATTCACACAAGGCATGGGAAGCAAAGATATGGTTGTGTGGCATCTACTCCATATAGACACAGCCGTTGACAGAGTTATTGAACAGTTTTTCCCTAAACAAGAAGATTGATCGCCTATTCATAACTAACAAAATAAGTAAACACTAACCACAAAAGGAAAAACACATGAGAGTTTTAGTTCGAATCGTTACCAGCACTGTCTATGACGTGTTTCCGCTTTTTATGGTCAAAGCCGATGGCCTTAACGACGAAGAAACTGACGCGCTGATCCAGCGTATTCTCGTTGAATATACAGGTCATGACGCTGATTCAGTGATGGTTGATGATGATGGTGTTTGTTGGCATAACGGCAACTGTTGGTACGTAGAAGAGACTCAACAAATCAGTGATGAAGATGCCGAACATCTTGAGCGTATTTTAAGCATCAGCACTTTTGAGTGAGTTTACAGTAAAATTTATATAAGTTAGTATCTACCTATCATGAAGATTTTTATTGAATACTTGTTACTCATCGTTTCAATAGCTTTTGTCATCGACTGCATTTTCACTGGTGTCATTCGTAAAGTCTTTTCCCCGGTGCACGACGTAGTCATAAACGCTTTGGCTATCGTGCTCGTATTTAATTCAGCATTTGATGTAATCAAAGAGGTGGCAGCATGAAGGCCATCCCATTCGCGCTGTTGTTCCTTTCTTCGATCGTTGTGGCCGACACCACTGTTTATCAGTGTGAAATGTCTGTAGCCGACGTTAAGAATGGCGCTCTTACCGACGTCATAAAAGCACCATATGGAGCGATGGTCGTAGACAGCGGCGACCAGTTCTATGTTGTGCGTGACGATCGAGTGTTGTCATCCCCATATCTCACAAATCGTAATGGCAAATTAACCGGCGTCGGAGAAGACCACTTCGTATACAACAAATACAAGGGCTTCTATGGCGTTCACGCTTCTCAGCAAAGCTACCTTTTCGATGACTGCAAGGAGGTTGGATAATGGCATTAACACTGGCAGGTCTGGAAATCGAGAAAACAAGCGGCTACTGGCGTGCTAAGGGTTTCAAGCAGCCTGGCATTCTTGAGCGTCTGGAACGTGAAGATGGGTATATCGTCCACCAGCGGCGTGAATGGCGTATGTACGATCCAGAAACAGGAAAACTGACTACAAAAGCCGGAACACTTTGGGGTCTGTTGAAGAAAATACACTAATAGCACCAACCACTGCGGTGAGTAGTCTGCTCACCGCATTCGTATCCAGCTCATTATCCACTGTAGTCAGTAACAAAACCTTCCTACATATCTGCTAACCACTGTAGCGAGTAGACAGCCTTTCATTCGCATCAAACAACCACTATGGTGAGTATTGGAGTGAGATGTCCAGCGGGTATCCACTATGGTGAGTAAGCCTTTGCTGTTTTCAGTGGATATCCACTCGCCACAGTGGATACGCTCAAAGATGAGGGCGACAACAACCACTATAGACAGTAAATTTTCCAAGATACCCAGTGACCACTAACCTCGCAGCCCTTGTTTCATCAGTGTTAGTGATCACTAACATTTAATTCAGTATTTGCATTCTACTGCCTACAGTGGTTATCAACAGATAACGATACTCACTATAGTGGATAGCGAATTACAGATATAAGTGAGGCTCACTACAGTGGATAGTGAGCCTTACTACTAACTACAGTGGTTGGGCTATTTGCGAGTCTTTGCCTTGCGCAACTCTTCGAGAAGCGCCAGTTCTTCTTTACTCAACATGACCATTTTGCCTTCTTTTTCGTCAGGCACAACGTCGATAATGTCATCTTGATTCTCATCTGGGAGGCTATATTCCGTCTCATCATTATCGGTTTTTGTTGATATTTGTGCCTGGCGTAACTTTGGCCGCCTATAGTGGATGACGAAGTAGACCGAGTTTCCGCGCTTAACTTCCGTGTAATCGAGATATCCTATCTCTCGCAGCTGTTCCATAGCCTTTCTTACCGTCGCATTCTGAGTAATAGTGCGACTTGTCAGATTAAGTCTGGCGCGTAAACGGGCTAGTGATATTGGTGCCGGATCAGGCGGCAAACTTTCAATAAAAGTATAAAGCGCCTGAGCGGATTCTTTTCTTGAGAGTTCGTTTATAGCCCGGAGTTGCAGAAGAACCTTTTTGTCGAACTGGTAGAGTTCGAAAATCTTGGGATCTGCTTTCAGTTCGACCGTATCGTGCTTGACACTATATTTTGCCGTTTGCACAAGATGCGTTACGTAAAACTCATCAGAGCCTTTGCTACGGAACGAGATGGTATTTGTGGCAATACGGCTTAGCGAACTGTCCAGGCGTTTGCGTAACTTCGCTGATGACCTGGCGGTCGGAATGCCACACAGCCTTACAAACTCAACGAACGGCAACGTGACAGTATCGCCAACAACCTTGTGTTTGGCAAACGCGTGGATTATTCCCACCCACGTTTTAAAGTCGTTATCCATATCAAGCCGAAGGCCAGAGATCCTTATGTCTTCGTACCCTTCGGCTTTTGCCAGAGACAGCTGTTTGAGTTCAGCAGAGGCATCCATAGAGACCATTTGCCCCTTTCTTCCTCTGGATGTCGATTTCAGCGTCGGAACGAAGAGGCCCAGACGCATCAAAGCAACAGGCTGAACAGTGTTATTAGTGTTAGGAACCAACGTAACAACTTCGCCTGTCTTTTTATCTGTTTCTGAAAATGCTTCAACGATCGCTATGTTTTTATTGCCGTTTTCGCTCATTCCAAATGTCTCTTGTTATTCGACGGCTTTGGTGGCCTTTGCTGATTACAGTGGATAGTAGCACTCATCACAGCGGTTATCCTACCGTCTATAGTGGTTTTTCTCCTCTCTATAGTGGTTGCTTTGCTCCCTATAGTGGATTATTCGCTCTCTATAGTGGATATCGATCATGTCTGAAGGCAGATGGCACAACGGTTTGAGGTGGGCGGGGATCTTATTGGGTCTTTATGGGTCTCTTTGGTTCTCTTTGTGATCTGAATTACTGGATCGGGCCTGTGGATAAAAATCAGAGGATTTCAAGAACAGGTAACTCTACTCTTCTGTGGATATTTAAGGACATAAGAATCATGACTAAGAGTAGAGTTTAAAATATATCTATGTATATCAGTATGTTAATGAAGAATTAAGTCATTAAGTTATCCATAAAAGACAATGTGCTCTACTCTCTACAGTGGATATATACAGCTCTCCAGAGTGGTTGTTTTACTCTTCATAGCGGTTATTCAGCTCTCTACAGAGGTTTCTTTGCTCTCCATAGTGGATGGCAACACCCTTTCAGACCAGTAACCGCAACGGCTAGAGGCGATCGGGGATCTCTTTGGATCTTCTATTTGATCTTACTTGGGATCTCTTATTTGGATCTATCCAGTGGATAACTGGGATAAGTAAAACAGGCAAATGCAGATTAAGGTATGCCTAATGAGTTATCGTAGCATCGGCCAATAACTACTGAAAAAACGATTATGGATCTAAAACGCACGCGCTGGGTTCGTCGTCTTGAGGACGGCTCCTACACTATCGAATCAAATTCCAACCTGAATAAGCAGAAGTTACTTTGTGATATCTGCGGTATAGCGGCGAAGTGCCCGATCTACGAAACCAGAATTAAACTTGATAAGGCTGGTGTGAACTTTCATTTGAATAGTTGTATCAGGTACGTTCCATTGCTCGCATTTCGTAAACCGATCATCGGATTGGATGCGCCCTACTTCAACACACTCCGTTCAGGAGTAACGTGGCGAGATCGTTTATCACCAGACAAACTGATTTGCCTTGTATCCGCAGATACAGGAAAAATCATTCGTTTTGGGAAAGTAGACAAGGTTTACTCAGGCCCAGTTGACGAGATGTTGCGGAAACACAGCCGGTTTAATCACCTCTGCATGGGTGGTGAGAAAATCGAGAAGGTTGAAGAAGTGATCCGCAAATCCTACGGACACTTCCTGACCAAAGATAGCCTGCTCACTGCAATCTACATCAGACATGTAAAACGTGAGTTCGACCTTGAATACCATAGCGAAGAAGAACTGAACCTTGTCGATCCACGTCCTAAAGCTGGCGTCATAAGCATAAATGCAGCGCGTAAAAAGCCCACTGACGCGCTGTAACCCTCCAGATCGTATATTGGCGTAGATAGAATCTACGCCCCCTCAAAATAGCTCTCATAGCGTTCTACAGTGATCCTGTCTTATTTTTAGTCATACAGACAAGCAAAGTTGCGCCACGATAAATAGGTATATACTTACTTATAAATTTTGTATATTAAGGCGCTCGTTTCATTCCTAACATACCGTTATGCATAGTTGTTTACCTCCTCATTGCTCTTAGAATTTGTATCAAAATAACCACAAAGGAAAAACACATGACTTTGCCATACGGCGTCATTTCTGACTGCCACTACCACAAATGGGATGCGTTCTCCACGACGAACGCTGAGGGGCTTAACTCCAGACTTGAAATACAGTTGGAAGCAACGAAAGAAGCAGCCATCGCCATGAAGAAGGCCGGTTGTAAGTACATGTTGGTTGCCGGTGATACATTTCACGTCCGAGGAACTGTGTCCCCTTCTGTTTTGCATTACGTAACTGAAACGTACAAGTGGATTATCAACGAGCTTGATCTGACAGTAGTAATGCTGGCCGGTAATCACGATCTTGAAACCAACGATTCAGTATATAGCGCCAACGCAGCAGCATCGCTGAGTTCTATCGGCGTGGTAATCGTATGTGGCAAGCGCCCACACTCAATAAAAATTGGTGATGTGACTGTCCACCTGATTAGCTGGCGTAACAATCATGCGGAGCTTATCAGCGATCTGAAAGCATTACGTAAGAGCGTAGAAGGTGATAATCATGACGTTGTTATCCATACATCCATTAACAAAGCCATTCCAACAATGCCTGACGTCGGTATCGATGCGCAGGAGTTAAAGGATATCGGCTTTCGTCTCGTGCTTAGTGGGCATTACCACAACCACAAAGAGGTCATTCCTGGAGTTATCAGTGTCGGTGCACTGACTCATCAAAATTGGGGAGATGTTGGATCTCTGGCTGGCTACATGATCGTAAACCCGGACGGCAGTTTCAGTCACTACGAAACCAGTGCGCCTAAATTCATTAACCTGGAAGATGATGTTGCTGATGACCAAATTCGCGGCAACTACGTGCGTTTCCGCGCCGTAATTGAGAACGATGAAGAAGGCATTAAGTACCAGAACATCCTCAAAACAATGGGTGCAAAAGGTGTCGTGTGCAACTTCATCCGTAAGTCATCAATGATGGAAGGGACAGCCAGCACAACTGAAACCAGCAAAATCGATAGCCTGGGAGAGTCGGTATCTGCTTATTGCAAGATTGTCCACGATACTGACGGCGGATTTGATCTGAGCAAATTGGATATTTTGTGTCAGGAAATCCTCACCGAAGCGGAGAGTTCGGAGGCTGTGTGAAGCAAAGTCGTTATGGGAGCTTTCGAGACTTTGCCATCACGATGAAAAGACTTGAACGAGGCCAGACGGTGATGTTTCACAAGCCCTACCCGCCACAAGGAAATCCCGTAGCGTTTTATCTTGGAAGGTTAACAAGAAAAGGCGTATTGAGGCGCAGATCCTTCCCGGCGCATACGGAGTTCAGATTGAAAGAAGGCCAAAAGCTAACACGCGGTATCAGAGGTGTTATATGAAGTTTTTAAAGCTCCAGGTTGAGAATTTTATGGCTATCGCCAGCGCGGAGGTCGAGTTAGATCAGCGTGGTTTAGTGCTTATTCAGGGTGTTAATAGTGATGATAGTTCCGCATCAAGTAATGGCTCTGGAAAGTCAACTCTAATGAATAGCCTGATGTGGTGTCTTTATGGCGAAACAGCTCATGGTGTGAAGGGTGACGATGTGTTGTCTACCGACCATGAAAAGAACTGTCGTGTTGCAGTAACCATCGAGGATGAAGGCAAGAGATACGCAATCATTCGTCACCGTAAACACAAAGAGTTCAAAAATCGTCTTATCGTTCGTGGTGAAGATGGCGATATGACGAAAGGCAAAGATGCGCTGACGCAGGAGTTCGTCGAGCGTCTGATCGGTGCATCTAAAGAGGTTTTCATGGCTTCCATCTATGCGAGCCAAGAAGCTATGCCAGATTTACCTGGAATGTCCGACAAAAACCTCAAAACCATCGTAGAAGAAGCCGCTGGCGTTGACAGACTGACACGCGCCTACGCTATTGCTCGTGAGCGAGCTAATGCAGCTGCCGCACGTATGGATGTGGTTAAAACCAAATTGGAGTCGACAATCTCGACCATTGAGGCAACACAGTCAGAAATTGAGTCAGCGAAAGCCTCCTCTGAATCATGGGAGCAAGAGCGTTCTAAACGTTATGACGATGCCCTGGCTGGGCTGGCCAGTGCCGAAGTTGAGTTAACGGAAGTTGAACTTGAGATCCGCACTCTTCCCGAACAGATACGTGATACCGAGAAGGCAATCGAAAGTGAGCGCAAAAAGTTAGCCTCAAAAGAAGAACATGACGCCAAGTTGCTCAAAGTTCGTGGTGCGATAACTGATATTCGGGCAAGCATCAAAGCTACAGAAAATAGTCAGGCTGATGCAATGAACCGCGCGCGTAATTTTAAGACCAAAGCAGAAGAGGTTGGTACTAAAGTGGGATCACCATGCCCTACTTGTGGCAAAGCCTACTGCGAAGAAGATCTATCAACGGTGAAGGAGAGTTTCATTGAACAAGCACGTCAGGAAATTGGTCAGGCGAAGACACTTGCAGAGGCAATGGCTAAACACAAAACGAATCTTGAGAAAGCGTTAAGCATTGAGTCTGCCCTTGTTAAAACGACACCTGATGTAACGGCTATCATTGCCCGGATTGAAGAGCTTACGAAACAACTCTCATCTTTGCGTCATCGTGAGAAGGAGGTTGTTGCTATTGAGTCTCTTGTGACTCGTGCTCGTACTGAGGTCGATCGTATATCAAAAGAGATTAATCCGTTTATTGCTCTTATCGCCAGACACGAAGATAACTTGGTATCCAGTAAGTCTACCTTCAAGTCCTTAAAAGATGAGTTGAAGGCTATTCAGGAACAAACGTTGCTATTGGAAAAAGCTCGTCAGGTCTACTCTCCTGCCGGGGTGCGTTCTCATATTTTGACGTCTGTTACGCCTTTCCTGAATACACGCACTGCCGAGTATCTCAATACGTTGTCTGACGGGAATATTACTGCTGAGTGGTCGACGATGGATGTCACTAAAAAAGGTGAGTATCGCGACAAATTCAACATTAGTGTGCAGAAGAAAGGTTCAAGTAAGTCGTTCCAGACCCTCTCTGGTGGTGAGAAGCGGAAGGTTCGCATTGCGTGTTCTTTGGCATTGCAGGATCTGGTTAGTAACCGGGCGAGTAAAAACATCGATTTGTTTATCGGCGACGAAATTGACGATGCACTCGATACAGCCGGTCTTGAACGCCTCATGGGTATTCTGGAGTCCAAAGCTCGCGAGCGAGGTACTGTGCTGATTATCTCCCATAAAGAGATGAAGTCATGGTTCCGGGAAACTATTACGCTGGAAGTTAAAGAGGGGCGCAGCTATGTCGTTTAAATTAAGCCGCTCGCAGTTTTTGCAGGTATTTGCAGTGATGCAGTCGATAAAACTGATCAATGGGCATACTTCCAATGGTGCGGCTCCACGTATTCTGTGGGGCAGCAACAATATTGACGGAGTACAATTCGCCGCGTTGCTTGGTCTAATATCCGAGACGCCATTGATGCAAAGTTTGAAATCACTACCACCTGGATGTATTGCGCCGATCCTGATTAATCCTTTTGTTGAGGGGGGATATCTTCCCAACGTCGGGCCTGGGTTTATTGCATCCCATGAAACTGAAGATCTTAACATTAATAGCGAAGGGTTCTTTGGGGGAATGGGTGCGCATCACTGTATGGCTTTCACGAACCTTATTCGACTTGCCAATAAGCGGGTGGATAGTTTGGCATCGCCAGGTGATGCTTTTACTGGTTTCCTTATCCAAAGGAGGGATAAAAAGTACAGTGCGGACAAACTACAGTTTGTTGGTAAGTATGGAGAAATGGTAGAAATCGAACTTCAGCTCCCTCATGTTTTAGCAAACGATAGTGCAGACAGTCGGAGGCTATTGGGCATCATGCGTCATTTCATAGCAAGTGGTGTTAAACATGCCGCAGATAAACGTGTCACGCAGGAAAATGAGTATTCAGACTTTGCAAACTATCCCCAACCAACGTTGCAAACGGCAATAGTAGCCAATTCGTTGGAGGCGAGATTATTGGAAAACCCTATATGGGGAACATGGTAAGGAGACTATATGAGTAAAAAAATCAGCGTAGTTGGTGTTGATCCCTCAATGAGCAACTTTGGGCTTGCTGTGGGCACTTTAGACCTTGAGACGGACGAACTTGAGATTCACGGCCTTACTCTTGTTGAGACTAAAGCGGGGAGTAACAAAAAGACCGTTCGTGTGAACAGTGACGATCTGCGCCGCGCCAGTGAAATATGGCGTGTTGCGAAGCCAATCATTGATAAGGCAAATATGGTTTTTTGTGAGCTACCGGTTGGGAGCCAAAACTCTCGTTCGCAGACGTCTTACGGTATTTGTATCGGTGTACTTGCGTGTGTGGATAAGCCATTGATCCAGGTTACTCCAAACGAAATCAAGCATTTTGTCGGCAATAAACTTACTACATCGAAAGAAGAGATTATCCAGTGGGCTACGAAAAAACACCCTAAAGCACCGTGGCTGCGTCGTAAGCAATCTGGACAGGATGTTCTCGTGAACAAAAACGAACATTTGGCTGATGCGGTGGCTGCCATCCATACCGGTATGCAAACAGATCAGTTCCGCCAGGTGCGCGATGTTCTTAAGTCTCTCATTTGATTTCATTGATAGGTAAGTGCTTATCTATTAACATGGGCCACTATATTTAGTGGCCCTCTTTATTTGGTGATACATGATAAGCATCGTAAAACGTAACGGCCAAACAGAGCCGTTATCCGAAGAAAAATACAACCGCGTCGTAATGTATGGCGTAGAAGGCATTCGTGGTGTAAGCGCATCCGCTGTAGCAATGGGAGCTGCGGCCAGCATTTTTGATGGGATTACCACCAGCCAGTTGCATGAGGCTTTGGTTAAATCTGCCGCTGATTTGATCTCACCAGAAGCACCAAATTACTCACAGGTGGCTGCCCGCCTGAACATTTTTAAAATCCGCAAAGATGCCTTCGGTCGTTACGACTATCCGAACTTCTACCAACACATTGTCAAGAACGTTAACAAGGGCGTTTATGACAAGGATTTGCTGACACATTATTCGTTTGAAGAGATCGAAGAACTCGGCAATTACATTAAGCCGAAACGTGACGATCTTTTTGGCTATGCAGCTACGGTGCAGTTGCAAAGCAAATACCTCGTTCAAAACCGTGTTACTGGTGAGATTCATGAGGGGCCGCAACATATCTATATGCTGGTAGGCATGTGTCTGTTCCAGAATTGGGAAGACGACTGCGCTGGCAAAACACGTATGGAGATGGTCAAAGGTTTCTATGACGTTACAAGTACGTTCAAACTGTCTCTGCCCACACCAATCATGGCCGGCGTCCGTACTCCAACCCGTCAGTTCTCCAGTTGTGTGCTGATTGAGTCTGGCGATAGTCTGAAAGGGATTAGTGCAGCTTCAGCCGCAATTATCGACTACGTTTCACGTCGTGCTGGAATTGGTATTGGTTTTGGCCGTATCCGTGCGCTGGGCAGCGAGATCCGCAATGGTGAAGCCACCCATACTGGAGTTATTCCATTCCTGAAGCATTTCCAGACGGCTGTTAAATCTTGTTCGCAAGGTGGTGTTCGTGGTGGCGCAGCAACAGCGTTTTACCCGATCTGGCATCTTGAAGTTGAAAGTCTGCTGGTGGTGAAAAATAACCGTGGTATTGATGAAAACCGCGTTCGCCATCTTGATTACGGCGTCATGAGTAACCGTCTAATGTACCGTCGACTCGTCAGAAGCGAGAACATCACTCTGTTCAGCCCGCATGATGTGCCTGATATGTACGAAGCCTTCTTCACAGACCAGGAGCTGTTTGAAAAGCTGTACCATAAATACGAAGCCGATGATTCAATTCGCAAGAAGTCAGTACCTGCCATTGAGCTGTTCTCATCTCTGATGCAGGAACGAGCGTCCACGGGCCGAATTTATATTGCGAACGTCGATCATATTAACGAGCATGGCGCTTTCATTCCTGCTCTTGCACCTGTTCGCCAGTCAAACCTGTGCATGGAGATCACTCTACCCACTCGTCCACTGGCATTTACCGACGACCCGAACGGTGAGATCGCGCTATGCACTTTATCCGCTTTTAACCTCGGAGCCATCCGTTCACTGGAGTCTCTTAAAGAGGTGGCGTTCTATGCCGTTGCTGCACTGGATTCGTTACTGGATTATCAAGACTATCCGATGGAGGCAGCCGAAGTGCCTGCCAAAGCTCGTCGTAGCTTGGGAATTGGTGTAACCAACTTTGCTTATTACCTGGCAAAGAATGGCGTTCGTTATTCTGATACCGCTGGCAATAAACTGGTGCATGAAACGTTCGAAGCTATCCAGTATTACCTTCTTGATGCCAGCTGCCGACTTGCTGAAGCAAAAGGTGAGTGTGACTGGTTTGAGCAGACCAAGTACGCAATTGGTCAGTTGCCGATCGACCATTACCGTTCTTCATTAGACGAAAGCGGCGAAACCAACTTTGAGTTAAAGATGCCGTGGGAAGAACTGCGTGAACGTATTGCAAAATACGGCCTTCGCAACTCCACACTGACGGCACAAATGCCATGCGAGACTTCCAGCCAGATCACTAATTCCACCAACGGCATCGAACCGCCTCGTGGCCCGGTGTCGGTGAAATCTTCTAAGGACGGCATCGTTAAGATGGTCGTGCCTGAGTTTGAAAAACTGAAGGAACAGTATGAATACCTGTGGGATATGCCGGACAACCGCGGCTATCTGACAAAGGTGGCGATCATCCAGAAGTTCTTTGACCAGGCTATTTCAGCCAATACCAACTATGACCCTTCTCGCTTTGAAGGCGATAAAGTCCCAATGATGACGCTACTGTCAGATTTGCTTCTCGCCTACAAGATGGGAGTTAAAACGCTTTACTACCACAACACCAGAGATGGGGCAGGAAAGCGTGATGACGACGAACCGCAGAATCCACTGACGCAAGCTGTAGCCGTCGAGCCAGAAGATGAGTGCGACGGAGCCTGCAAAATCTGACATATGGTGGGGGATATCCCCACCTTCTCTTTGATTTGTAAGCCTTGTTTAAACACATAAGATAACAACTTGTTTAAACGCACCAAAAAAGAAAAAGGAAAAACACATGTCATATTCAACGTTCCGTTTGGGTGCTAATGATGCAACCAAAGAGCCTATGTTCCTCGGACAATCTGTCAACGTGGCACGTTACGATCAGCAAAAATACCGTGATTTTGAAAAGTTGATTGAACGTCAATTGTCTTTCTTCTGGCGGCCGGAAGAAGTTGATATTTCGAGCGATCGTATCGACTTCAACACGAAGCTGCGGGACCACGAACGTCACATTTTTCTGAGCAATCTCCGTTATCAAACGTTACTCGATTCAGTTCAGGGACGTAGCCCAAATGCAACGCTGCTGCCGCTTATCTCTATTCCTGAACTGGAAACGTGGGTTGAAACATGGTCTTTCTCTGAGACTATCCATAGCCGCAGCTACACCCACATTATTCGTGGCATGGTGGACGATCCGAGCATTGTTTTTGACGGTATTGTTACGGATGAAGAAATCATCAACCGAGCGATCAGTATCTCTGCTGAATATGACAGGCTTTATGGGATGACCTGCGAGCGCCAGTCGTTAGGTGAGAAAGAGTTTGAACGTCTGTACGTAAATGAATATGGCTGGGAGCCATACCCTTTGCACCGTCAGCTTTTCCGCACGTTGGTGTCCATTAATGCGCTTGAGGCGATCCGTTTCTATGTAAGTTTTGCATGTACGTTTGCCTTTGGCGAACGGAAGTTGCTTGAGGGTAACACCAAAATTATGCGCTTTATTGCCCGTGATGAAGCTCTGCATTGCGAAGGAACTGAACGCATGATCCGCTTCATGCGTACCGGTCGCGAAGGTTTATTGTGGAAAGAGATTGCTGCTGATGAAGAAAACGTCATTTACGACACCATGAAATCAGTCGCCGAACAAGAAATGAACTGGGCAGACTATCTCTTCAAAGACGGTTCGATGATTGGTTTAAACGCGGATATTCTGAAGACCTATGTAAAATACCGAACCAATCTGGCTATGAATCGTCTTGGTCTGAAGGCTTTATTTCCAGACGTTACCACAGATCCGCTGGTCTGGATGAACAAGTGGTTGTTAACCGACACACTGCAAATTGCACCACAAGAGGCAGAGCAAAGCACATATCTGGTAGGTCAGATCGATTCTACCGTGGACAAGGCTTCTCTAAGCCAGTTTGCAGACCTGTAAACCGATACAAAGCATTATGTGGCCTGGCAACGCTGGGCCACAATGGATCACAAGAATTAAGAAGGAACAAAACTAGCATGAACTTTACCAAACTGACTGACCACCTGAAACTTGCCACCGATCGACTCATTGGATTTAAGCCAGAACCATATGAGTTGCATGAAGGTCATGGTGTAGCTACTGAAAGTATTTACAAGATGGTCGATCAGTTTCATGAACTCTTCCAGCATCCGAGACGCGTTATGCCGACACCAGAGCTGCTTCGTCTCCGTGCAAGCCTGATTCATGAAGAAGCTGTAGTGGAAGGTATTCCAGCCGCAATGAATGGGGATATTGAGCAACTGCTGGATGCAATGGCCGACTTTTTATACGTTGGTGTTGGTACGATGGTCGCCATCAAAGGTGGTATTTCTACCGGCATGACCTATTACACGCAGGAACAGAGCATTGATCGCTTTATGCAGACAATTTTTGTGCCCGGTAACACTGTTTTCGATGATATGGCAATGCCATTTCAGGAAGCTCGTGAGGCGTCATGTATGCTCGAAGAGCTGGCAGATAAACTTGAGAACAAGACTGTTAAGGATTCTGAGCTGATTCAGGAACTGCGCCGTGTCATGAACAAAATCTATGTGGCGTGCATGATGACCTATCGACTGGCTGATTTCCTCGGTATCAATGTAGTCGAGCTGGTTGGCGAAATTCATCGGTCTAACATGACAAAATTATGGCCTGCTGATGTTGAGGAACGTCGCCAGGCTGTGGCCAACTGCAAATACGACTCTTCAGATCTGGGATTCCGCCATGCTGATGGTACCGATAAGATGATCGGTTTTCGAATTTCCGATGGAAAGATTCTGAAGTCTCCAACCTATAGTGATGTCGATTTATCCTCCTTTGTTGAGCAAGCTAAAGCCTCAGCAATGTACGGAATGATCAAAAAATAATTGTAGGTAGTTATCTATCTGTGTATATTGCGTTGGCGCGTTAAATTTCTGAAACAACTATTCGTTTTTGGTGGCCTATGGCCACCATTTTTTTATCTATCTGGCCTTGTTCCCTCAATAAATGTAAACTCACGCAATGAATAAGTGATTACTTATATTTGTGAGGTTTTTGTGTCACTCCTTTTGAATCGTGAGCATACGAACGGTCAAGTAACAAACGCATCGTATGCAAAAGTTATTGAGACGGTGCTTAAAAGCGGCGTGCAGGCTGATGATCGCACAGGCACTGGTACTTTAAGCACCTGCTACGTTCCCTCTTACTACATGCTTACTGGTGGGACTGTGCCGCTTATTTCTGGAAAGGCGGTAAATCTTAAGCCACTGCTTGTCGAACTTGAGTGGTATCTGAAAGGCACGGGCAACATCCAATTTCTCAAGGATAACGGCGTTAAGATTTGGGATGCATGGGCCGATGAGAATGGCGATTTGGGGCCGGTTTACGGTAAGCAGTGGCGTCGATGGGAAGATACCCGCATCGTGAGCCATAGTGAATATCTGAGCAAGATCGATACTTTCCGTGAACGCGGGTACAAAGTCGAGGGATACCTGGGTATCAGTGAAGATCGCGTAGTGCTGTCCCGTGAAATCGATCAGCTACAGCGTATTGTCGATACACTGCGCACGAACCCTACCGATCGTCGCATCATGCTTAACGCATGGAACGTAGGCGAGCTTGAGGATATGAAACTGCCACCTTGCCACTTTGTCTTCTCTTTGTGGAGTCGTGAGCTGGATTTTGAAACCCGTTTAACGATGGCAACTGACATTGGTCTTCAACACAGTCGCCTCGGTTACGAGTCTATCTACACCAAGATGCTATACGATCTGGAGATGGACGGCAGTGTTACTGAAGCTGAACTGGATGAACTTGGAATCCCCAAACGCATCCTCAACTCCTGCCTCGTACAGCGTAGCGTAGACACTTTTGTTGGTATGCCATTCAATATTGCTGGCTATGGCATTCTCACTCATTTTCTCGCGAAGATTACGGGTCACATGGCCGGTGCATTTGTGCATTTTGGCTTTGACGTGCATTTGTACAACAACCACATGGAAGGTGTGTGTGAGCTAATGAAACGACAGGCTCCAGAGCATTCAGATCCGGTCGTTATTTTCCCTCATGAATGGTCAGAGTTGGATGATTTCAAATGGGACGAGGTTTTAATTCTTGGCTATGACCCTCTATCGTGGATCAAGGTTCCAGTGGCGGTGTGATATGGCAAGAGGTATGTATGTCTTATGCGAAATTGAAGGTGTGCTGGCAAATGCCAGCCATCGTAAATCAGTATCTGACGCGGATGCAGGCCAGCTCATTGCCGGTGATGAACTCATTTTCCCCACCAGCCGTATGTTGCGTGGTTTTGCTCGCTCAGGGGCTGAAGTGGTGCTTATCAGTAGCCGCTCTGAAACTCTTGAAGCGCCAACTAAACGATGGCTGAAAGATTTTGGCGTTGATTATGACTGGCTTCATCTCGTACCGAATGGCACCAGTTATGAGAAGCATATTAAGCGCACATTAGCGGAGCATAAAGGCGATCTGCTTATCGCTGCGCTGGTGCACGATCCTCGACTCCGTGCCGCTTTAGCCGACTCTCACCATCGACCGGTCATCTATGAGGTGAGCAAATGAAGATGATCGCTGCTGTTGGCCGTAACTATGAGATCGGCATAGCGAATGAACTCCCCTGGCGTTGTTCTACCGATCTGAAGCTATTTAAGAGACTCACCAAAAACGCCACTGTCGTTATGGGGCGTAAAACGATGGAAAGTCTCAAACGCCCTCTTCCAGAGCGTCATAACCTCGTTTTGACGCGCTCTCATGGCTTTGTACCAAATGGATTCTACCCTGCTGGTGTGGATGATGTGTTGCGATTACCAGAGCCTGTGTGGGTGATTGGCGGGGAACAAATTTACTCGCTATTCATGCCGCATGTTGAAGAGATTTGGCTCTCCCACATCGGCGTTGATGTGCCAAACGCCGATGCATTCTTCCCGGCAAGCATGATGCGTAATTTAGGCTTTGTGCCTGTTGAAACAGCTTATACCCAACGAGCCAGCGAGGAAGAGCCTGGCTTTTCGCAGATCGTATACAGAAGGTCGTAATGGATTACCGGATTGGGATCACTGGTGCTCAGGGCAGTGGGAAAACAACCCTGGCTAAATATATCGACAAACATTACGGAATCCCTTACGTGGATGCTGGTGTCGGAAGTTTGATGAGCCGCCTCGGTGTTCGAGTAGGTGATTCTATGCCTCTATATGAGCGGCTTCAGATTCAAATGGAAATAGCAAAGCATATAGAGCTACTTACGCGTGGTGTTGAAGGCTTTGTTATCGATCGCACACCTGCTGATGTTATGGCCTACACGTTGGATTTGGTCGGCCATACAAATGAAGATCGGTGTATTGAGTTAGCCCTCGATATCGAAAAGTTTTGCCACAAAACTGCTATTTCAAACTTTAACGCCATTGCTGGCTTACGCCCGGGAGTCGCTCTCTCAGAGCGAGATTACTTGCGATCACAACGAGCATCATTAGACCGTCTGTATGTCGCTCGTATTGATGCGTTGATGTGCGGGGAACTGACAAAAATTCACCTGCATCCGCAAAGGGGAGATCTGCAAACCTTCGTCGTTTCCAACCGATATCGCACGGTTGAAGCAAGAGCCAGATCAGTGATGAGAATGCTAGATAACGCTGTAGAAAAGATAGAAAACCGGTTCTGTGGCCGAGTGACCGTTCATTAGAAATTGTTCGCCTCTTCGACATTGCGACAATAAAACTCTCAAAATGGGTTAAGGATAAAAAATGTTTAGTGAAATGTTGCTTGAAGATGAACTGGATCGGAAAACAACAGAGGCTTTGATTCGTGTAGCGGACGAACATTCCCGGTCGCTTATGAGCGATCGAGAGGCTCGTCTGGCTATTCGTGCCATATTCGAAACTGCGCAGGGGCTTGTTGGTACACAAGTGGGTGAAGCCATTAACATCGCCATGTCTCAGTTCAGTGAAGGCAGTAAAAAGCCTCTGTTTCCTATGCATTTGATGCTGGCTGGTGGCTCGGTGCTTTATATCTCTGTTTGTCTGGATAGCAACCAAATCAATATTCTCAACACTGTGTCAGGTAAGTGGAAAGATCCGATTGTCTGTGAAACCAGTGAAGAAACTTTGAAAAAAGCGGCTCAATTTGTACGTAGCGCACTACTTAAGGGCGCTAAGAAGTTGTAAGGAGTTCTGATGACAACGATTGTTGCAGGCATCGATATCGAGTCTACGGGACTGGATTTCCTTGCTGGTCATAAAATTATTGAAATCGCAATTACCCGCTATGAACTGGAGACACAGAGACATATTGATAGTCTGGAGATGCGTTTTAACCCTCGCAGAAACATAGATCCGAAAGCTCAAGCCGTTCATGGCATTTCATTGGAACAGCTCGCAGCTGAACCTTTGTTGTCAAATCATGCCAGCGAAATTGGCGCTTATATGGGGGCATGTAGTGTGTGGGTTGCTCATAACGGCGAAGCATTTGATATACCATTTATTCGACACGAGTTTTCAGGGTATGGAGTAAGACTGCCAGAAGTTCCTGTTATAGATACTATGTTATCGGGATTGTGGGCCACAGAAGACGGTAAACGTCCCCGCCTTGAAGAGTTGGCCTTCTCTCTTGGCTTTATATACGATCATGCCAAAGCACATAGTGCCTTATATGACACAAACTTAATGATGCAATGCTTCTTTAAGGCACGTAATAAGTACGGATTTTTTAAATTACCCTCTGAAATTGTGTAAAACAAAAGCCTACTTTAAAAAGTTTAAAGTAGGCTTTCTTTTAAAGAACAGTCGCCTTTCAATCATTTCCTGCCTGTATTTAATACTTTTCCGCCTGATAGGTTTAGTCAAAATGTAGCCATCGAAACGCAAATGTAACCAAACAGAAGGAGACTTACATGAGTTCGGTTGAAAATGTAATGACAAATGATGATCTGGACGAGCTGACAGCCATGTTGCAATCACTTGATGAACCAGTAAAAAAAGCTGCACAGGTTGAAAATACTGATGATATTGACGATCTGCTGCTCGGCCTAGATGCTGGCGTAGCCATGAGTTCTGATGATGTTGCCGAAGAACTGTTCAATGAAGAAAAAGCAGGTGATTTCAGCTCTGCTTTAAATGAGTTGGAGTTAGCGCATGAGCCTATAAACGTAATTAACGCTGAAAGTGTTGAAGCTGCCGAAAACGAGCCAGAACAATTGGGATTTATTGAGGTTGAAGAGTGTGTTGAGGTTAATGATGAATTAAAAGTTCAACAGTCAAATGATAGCAATACAAATAAAAAAGCTCGTACTGCAAGAGGTCCTCGTTTTACTTTAAGTGATAAAGATGATTCGTTTTTCAATAAAGCGGGCTTAGAAAAAGATATTTTCTTAGACGCTTACGATAACGCGCCTGTCAAAGCAAAGGATAAGATATTAAACCTTCTTAATTGGTTTAGCGGAGGTCCAGATATTAGTGTTTACACGGTAATTTCCATGAGACACCTTCTCACAGAAAAGAAGGCTACAAGTAATAGTATTAAGATTGCTTTAATGAGCAATCCAGAAAAACCGTATCCGCTTAACACTGCGTCAACTCAGGCTGGGCAAATGATGGCTGTATTTCCAGCGACAGGAATTGCCGTTAGAGGCGGTGGAAATCTAACATTGAACGAAGAATCACCGATCGTTAAGAAGTTTGTCGCGGAGTACACTATTGGATGACGTTCCCCTACTGAAAATAAAGCCCATAGAGAGCTTTATAGTGCTGGGTAAGCCAATCACATACCCAGCACCACAAAAACGCGCCAGAGAGCTTCTCGTTTGCATTTCTGGCGCGTTTTATTTGATTGCCAGACATAAAATCAAATGCAAAAATAGGTATTTACTTACCTATCGAGAAAGAAGATGATTGCAGCCGAAAAAATCAAACAGCGAAAGCGCGACAACTCTCTTCGTGACCTCTGGAGAACACCTGACTGGCTGTTTTCTGCCATTCAACGTTATCTTGGAGTGACATTTGATGTTGACGTTGCCTGCAACAAGGACAATGCAAAGCTGCCTAATTTCATAGGCGTTGAGCGTGATGCTTTGAAATCTGAATGGGGACAGCCAGGTACAATTGCCTTCCTCAATCCACCCTACTCCAAAATCTCCCCCTGGATTGATGCGGCTATACGTGAGCAGGCTCGCGGAGTTACAACAGTGATGCTAATTCCTCAATCCCTAGATACAAAGTGGTATGAGCGTGCAACAGAGTGTGCGAATGAGACGATTATTCTGTCTGGTGGCCGCGTAGCGTTTGTCGAGCCTGACGTCAATCTGGGTCAGGTAGAAGTAAACATCAACCCAGGTGGCAGTATGCTCGTTGTTTTTCGAGGATTCTGTCAGGACGCTGGGCACTCTATAAGCAAGATCCCTTTGGACGTCATGAAAAGTCTGGGAGGGTATGATCCTGCGAATGTGATCAGGAAAAAAAGACCATCAAAGAAGGCTGCTTAGTTTGTTCTGGCGTCTGTAATTAGCCTGCTTCTGTATATATAAATAACTACATATTAATTATTAATATACGGAAGCAGGCTGTTTTGTATCAGAGACTCCAGACCTGAACATCACTACAGAATCCACTAGAACCCCTTCCCAGACGCTTTAAAATCGATTTTATGAATCACTTTAAGGAAACTAACATGTCATACCCGACTAATGTCGTTGCGCTCGTAGAGAGCGATTTTCTGGCCCAGGCCCGTGAAATGATGAAAGATCGCGAGCAGGCTTTCAACTTGTACGAATGGGCAATTAAGTGCTTGCATCTTGGGGAGCATCGCGAACTTGTTGAACAGCTTTTAGGTGAGTTGATTAACGAGGTGTTTGCCTTGAATGTTCAACTACATGGTCGAGAAAATAATCAATCGAAATGATAGATAAGTACAAACTATTCATAAAGTGAATTGTAAGTGCTAAGATCTGATAGTTTCCAGTCGTAGACTGGAGACTCGACCTGATGGGTGGGGGTAAGCGTCACTGGCGTCAGGTTTAAAAAAGCTCACTACCAGCGTAGAACCGGTGCCGTTTAGGTGTCGGGGAAGGGGGAACCAAAGTGAGCGGAGACAAGGGTCACTTTATGATTGTCGAGTCTGGGGTGTTTCGAGAGGTTGAATCCAGTACTCCCCTTCATAAAGTGTGGGAAGATCTCGGTTCTGGGGTGCTGTCATCCATAACTTCCCAAGTCTAAGCTGGCAGTAGACTTAGGCCATAACTTTTCAGGTTATGAAACGACCAGGTTGGTGAGGGATTTTTATACTCACCTCCCTGGGAGAGTATTACCTGAAAAGACAACCTCTCACTTCGTTCGAGGTGAACTTCACTCACTTCGTTCGTTCAGTTCAGGTTTATAAAAACCTGTTCTGGGAAGTAATTTGTTTATTTTAATAATTATTAACACGCACGCGTGTGCGCACGCGCGAGGAAAAAAATCGGCGCGGCGCTTGATTCAGGAGTTTATATGACGACGAAGACACCAGCCCGATCGCAAGAAAAAACTCGCAAAAAAGCCAAAAACAAAAATTCTCCCCGCACCAATTCCACAACGCCTGTCGTAGAGTTCAATCCCCAGCTTAAAACCGTGAAAATCTTCAGTGATGGCTCTTGCCTTAAAAATCCGGGTGGCCCGGGCGGTTACGGTATAGTTCTCCAGTATCGTGGTGAGGAACGCGAGTTCTCAGATGGTTTTCATAGCACCACCAATAACCGCATGGAGATGATGGGGGCACTTATCGGGCTGGAGCGTTTGAAATATCCATGCAACGTTATTTTGCACTCTGATAGCCAGTATCTGAAAAACGGCATGACACAGTGGATGAAATGGTGGAAACGCAATGGATGGGTGACTTCTGACAAAAAACCGGTAAAGAATGTTGATCTGTGGAAGCGTCTGGATGAGGCTGCAAGTCGACATAATGTTCGCTGGAAGTGGGTTAAAGGTCACGCCGGGCATCGTGAAAATGAAATATGTGATCGACTCGCGAAGATCGCAGCTTTTTCCGCAGCAGATATGCCTCACAAGAAAGATATTGGTTTTGTTTACAACAAGTGGTAAGTAAGTGTTTACCTATCATTTTAAATCATGTATCTTATCAACGTCAGGATGACAATGTGTCGGTAAGACACAGTTCCAGGATGGAACGAGAAAGGCGGCTGGCAATCGCCAGCCGCAACTCTTTCTGACACTGGATGGAGTCCACATGGCACGTCAAACCTATTTCACTTCTGCAACTAAACGTCCTCGTTCACTACGTCAAATTTTGGCCGAATTATTTAGCGGTCGTGTTCTGTCACGTCTTGATGAACTAGAGACTGCCGTTCGGTTGCTGAATGAACGTTTAGATAAGCAAGCGTCAGTTGTTGCGAACGTGGGGGCGATTGTTACCTCTGGTTCTTCACGCGAAGCGAAAAGTACACGGCCTTTAGTGAAGGAGAAAAACAACAAGGACAGTTCGAATGGAAAATTTTCAAAGAAAGAGGCTGAAACCAATGGCCTACGTTCTCATTATAGTTTCACTGGCGACGATAGCCGTTCCAGCCGGCCAGAGCCTTTTGATGCCGGGTTCATCCATCACCACACCTCCGTCGACGACAATTACCACCACTCCAGTAGAGCGTCCTGTCACTCTGGATGGGATGACGGTGGATGCGATACCTCAAGTTCATCCAGTTACTCAGGATCATGCTGTGACTAAGGCGGTTGTATGAACTGGTTTTCAAATCACTTTGGAAAAACTTGGCTGGCGATTCTGGCTTTCATAGCTCTCATGGCCGCCGGTTGGGTATCGAACATTGTAAAACTCGTTTGCTCTGGTGATCTCCAGTTTCAGGCTGGTATGACCTTGGCTCGTGTTGTTGGGATTTTTGTTTTTCCAGTCGGTTCGGTACTTGGTTATTTCTGACGGTTGTTAGTGCATATGCATTGACCGTCTTTTCGTAAGCAATTCATGTAACTAGAAAACAACTTGTTTTAACAAATAACAAAAGGAAAGCACATGTTAGGTTTATTCAAAAAGAAAACTCGTAAAGCTGTTATCGAGGTCAAAAAAATGGAGAACCGAGATGCGGTTGAAGCCACCGTGTGGGGCGCGTACATGATCTCCTATGCCGATGGCACATGCGACGCAAAGGAAATTTCCATTCTTGAGAAAACAATTGCAGCTCTGCCTGCGTTTTCTCCGTTTGCTGGTGAGATTGCCCAAATGAGCGCCAATATCCGTGCTCAATACGAAGCCTCACCGCGCCGCGCTAATGCCCAGGCTTTACGTGAGCTGGCTGATGTGGCCGGGACTAATGATGCAGTAGATGTACTGTGTCTGTGCCTTGATATTGCCGACCAAGACGGTATTGGCGAACAAGAAGAGCTGGCCCTGAAAAAGATCGCACAGGCGCTTCAGTTGTCACTGGATGCTTATCTCTAATGCTTGAGAGATTCCGGCTTGTGACCGTCATTGCTCTTCTGGTGATGGCGGTGTTGGTGGATTTTACGGGAAAGATGATGTCTGTCATTTCTGATGGCGTCCTCATTGGTCTGGCGATCTACTTCGCTTATCCGCTAGTCCGTAAAGCAACGTGTTAATGACAAGGGCCAAATGGCCCTTGTGTTTCGTTGACCGAAATAGAGAGTTTGCACCTTTACGTTTAGCTTGCTCCCCTTTTATGCCACATCACAATAAAGCCAATAAGAAAACAACTTGTTTAAGCATTAGGAAAAACACATGTGCAAGAAATGCAAAGCGATAGCTGATGAACAAAACGCCTTATTCGAAGAAATGGATGCTAATGAACTGGTCAAAATGTTAGCCATTCTTCGAGGAATAGAAGACGTTTCCATATTTGAGAGAGTGGTTACAGCACTTAATTTTGAGTCCACCTTTGAAGAGCCAACTCAGGTTGTAGCTTTAGCACATCATTTCGGTGTTCATTATCTTGCTGAAAAAGAGCGCGCTGATAAGTTGCAGGCGACTTTGGATATGGTGAGCGAGACTCAACGAACTGATGACACTAACAAGAGTGAGGCGATTATTGCCAGCAAAGATCGTGAAATTGCTGGGCTTAAATCCTCTCTAACGATGTTGATGTCTGCGTTCAATCTTATGTCTTCTCAGGCGGGTTATAAAATGCCATCACTAAACAGCGATGATCCGATGGCCGTTCGTCAGCTTTTGGGAGCAATGGCCGACCAACTCGACGACACAAAGAGTCGGCTTGAAGACATGATGCGTGAGTTAAGCCATCGACATAACCTCGCAACACAGCCACACAAAGCCTTTCAAAGCTCTAATTGATCTGATATGGCCGCATGATCGGCCATATTGTGTTGATAAAAAACAAGGATGAAAAATGGCATACGGTACAGGGATTTACAACAATAAAGGAATTAACGTTACTGGCTTCCTTACTCCTATTTTTTTTCTTGATCGATTTACTGCGTCATCAGGCTCTAAGACGTACTCCAATCCGCCACCGGGTAAATCGCTACATGCCGTGTGGTCATTGATGCCTCTTAACAACGACAACTACATTAATTTACCTGTTCCAACAGTTACTATTAATGGAAATACGGTTAGTTGGTCAAATTTATATACGGGGCTTGGTTCTTACATATACACATACTGGGGATAATTATGTTCGGGATGTCAATTACTCAATCAGATGGAAGTTTGTGGATGAGTCCAGAATTTACTCCGCAAAATCTGATTAATAAAGGGACAATGTCTACATCTAAAGGTTCTGTTTTTCAAACATCAATCCCATCAAACAAATCATGCTTTTTCTTCATAAAAAGCAGTAATAAGGCGAACATGATGTTTATTCATGAGCATAGTAACGGATACAATGCTCTCAGATTGCATCAGGTAAATGGTAGCCCCGGAACAATAACAGTTTATGCTTTTTCTGATATGGTGTTACCACATTCTGGCTATGGCATTGCCATGTATAACAGCGCAGGCGCAATGGTGTATCACGGTGAGATGATGCCCCTTGATGCGAAACTTATCACTATTTCTGACCCTCAATTTACAATAGATATGGGGTATCCATGTGCGGTAATGCCTGCTATGGTTGGGGTATATAACTATAGACGAACCGATTACGACAGACCTGTCTATGTAACAATGACAGGTGCAACTGGAAACCAAGTATATAACGGTCAATGGTATTCCGGTAATGTCACATGGGATATTAAGAAGATTTATACAAACAAAATTCTGGTGATAAATACCTCCAAGTATGATTAGCCAATGCCTTTATTTGAAGGATTGCCTGTTTATTTCTATTTAGTACCTTTTCATTTTTGAAATAATTGCACCATTAAACAAATCACTTCTTAATGGTGCAATTATGAATACAGCCCTTTCCATCATCGACGATGCCAACTCAAACACTGCTATCGACTATCGGCAGGAAATGAACGTCATCCACGAAATTGTGGCCGAGTGCGAGAAAGAGATCGCCTTCATGTATCAGGTACACGACTTCGTTTATGGCGACGAACGCCACAACATGATTAATCGCCTGCTGAGACTAAACCATCGACCAGATGAAGATCGCTCGCGTTTAAATCGAGGTTGGTTGGATAAAGTCGATCTGGAATGGGTGAAACAGAATATTTGGGCCGAGTACTGGAGGAAGGTCACGGACATGACTAACGTTTTGCTGATCATGCCAGCTTCCCGTCGAGATGAGTGGCGCGAGCAGTTTATAGAGGGCAAACAGGAAGTCATCAAAACTGACAGAACCGGCTACCAGATGAAGGTTAAAGAGTTCGTTGGTGTACCGGAGTTCAAAGCAGAAACGGTCATACCCACGATGCTTAATTTGCTGAATGACAGGCACAAATATCTCTCTGAGCGCGTGTATGGCTTGTTTAAGGCGCTGAGTCCTGCGCACAAGACAAATAAGACAAACGGTTTCAGCGAGCGGCTGATAATCGCTGACTGCATTTCTGATTTCTGGCGGGACAGCGTTAGCGTGAACTATCGCAAAGAGGACTACATCGACGATCTGCGTGTCTTGCTTCATTTCTTCGCGCACAAAGAATTTATTACCATCAATCGCACTGCTGAGGTGCTATCAGCTGCGTATCGGGCAAACGACTGCCAGACCGGTGACTGGATGAACGTCGATGGAAATCTGATGCGCGTGAAGATGTTCAAGAACGGCAACGTTCACTTTGAAATACATCCTGACGTGGCCTGGAAGTTGAATGAGGTGATGGCTTACAGTATGCCTGCTGCAATCCCCGCGCCATGTCGCACCGCGCCAAAAACACGGGCACCAAAGCAGTTCGGGTTAATCCAGAAGACGATCTCCGTGCCGGTTCGCACTGCGCTTCGTGACGGGCGATTGAGCAAAGACAAAGGCGTATGGTACTTCTCTGATTCAGCTCTCCAGAAGTCGCAGGTGGAAGAGCTTGAGCGCACACTGAGCTTCATTGGCGGCGTGCAGGAGAAAAAACACTGGCAGTTCCCGTATGAGATCGGCCATACGCTAAATACGATTGTGGCTACCGGATTAATACCGGATACAAAATCACACCAGTTCTACCCTACCCCACGCTTGATTGCTGAGTACGTTGCCAGAGCCACTGAATTGAAGTCTGGTGAGAAGCTGCTGGAGCCTCAAGCCGGACGTGGGGATCTTCTGGCCTATATCAACGCCGATCTGGAAGATGTTACCTGCATAGAAATCGCACCTCTCTTCGCTGATATCCTGCGCGGAAAAGGGTATACGAACACGATTTGCTGCGACTTCATAAAGTGGTCTGAGGACAACGTAGGTTATCAGTTCGACAAAATCGTTATGAACCCGCCGTACTCGCTTGGTCGTCATAGAGAGCACACGCTGGCTGCGCTGGGGCATCTGAAAGTCGGCGGGCGTCTTGTAGCAGTATTGCCGGGCACTGCGCCAATACTGGACTGGATGACGATGGATAATTACGTTTATGCCAGAGGGAAGTCGTTTACCAACGAGTTTGAAGACACAGGGATCACAGTCAGCGTATACGTTTTCAAACGCGTTAAATGATAGGTAAATGCTTACTTAATTTATGTAAGAATGTAGTAATTAAACGATAAGAGAAAAACACATGAACAACCTCCATTCATGCCTGATCAACCTATTCTGATGGTCACATCCAGATGGTCATTAACAGTCATGAGAAAGGCTGGGCTGCGATCGTCCCATGCAAAATTACATACAAGTTGGCGAAAGAAGTTAAAGAGCTTCGAAACGCCAGTAGCGAATCGGAGTCTACCAAAGCCGCAATAAACACTCTTATTCGCATGGGGTTCACATGGAACGGTGGAGCTTACTGGCAAGCACCTCAACCCATTTTATCCGGCAATTAGGCGCCACAAATCCTTCTGCATGAATAAATAAAGGCCATAACTTATGGCCTTAAATAAATTGTTTTCTACCTTTTCTTGTTTGTGAAAATAACCACAACTAGAAAACAACGGAGTTAAGAATGTCTCGTATTTCCGAAGCACATATGTTCGCCGCTGGCATCCGTATCAAAGGAGAATGATATGACCACTATAACCAGAGAAAGCGCGGAGATTAAATCATTCATCAATGGCTTCCTGAGCGACCCGGCGCATGATAACCAATCTTCAGACAGCCTGCTTGCCAATGTGTTTCGTATCGCACAGGCATCGCTGGAAGCAAAACCAATAGGAGCATTCCACATTGCAGAACAGCAAGTTGACGGCACAAGTGACTACCTCAAGGATGGAGAATGGCCTATTGATAATGGGACAATTGAAGTATACGCCGTCCCACCAGTGCCAGTAGTACCGGAAGAAAAACCAATGCCTAACCCTCTTAGCATGTACGCGGTTGATGCTGTTGCTGCTATTGCAGAGGTGAGAGGCTGGAATGCCTGCCGCGCCGCCATGCTTCAGAGTCAAGATAGTGGCATTAAGGATGGTTGGATAAGCTGTAGTGAGCAGATGCCTGTAATTGGCGAGCTAAATTGGAGAACTAGTTTTCCTTTGCTGATTACGTGTGAGATGGGCGTTATACCAGCTTATTACGGCTTTGTGAGCGTTAATGGGGATAAGCATTATGGTTTTATGGAAAGTTTTAAATACGGAGACGATCGCGGCGGCCATCCTCAAACTAATGAATATGGTCTGATTAGCAATGTAACCCACTGGATGCCACTACCAGAACCGCCACAGGAGTCGAAGAGTGAATAAAGCAGAGTTATTTCAGAAAATATCGGCTCTCGCGACTGAATGCCACGCTATAGCATCTGAGCTTGATGTTGGCGATGAACGAACCGAGATGTTCGAAATATACAGTGTGCTGCGCAATCTCTGTCGGCGTGGCTACGCCACTCAAGTAGGGCGAATGACTAACCCACTACTCTCAACCTGTGATGAGGATGAGTCGGATGAGGATGACGAATGACGCATAAATCAGCAGCCGGAGAGCTTCAGAAGGAAGTCGAAAATACTACCGTTCTATTGGACGATATTTTAAACATTCTCGCGCTTCTTGAGGCTGGCGATTGGTCAGAACATTGCACTAAAACGGAGTTAGGCGGTCGGCTTGAAAGAGAGATTACACGACTGATTAGCGATGCCCAAAATGATTTGTCACCTGAGCATCTCCCCTGCGATGTAGTTCTTGTGCCAGGGATGAGGATACACGAAGGCGTCAGAACGAAAACATTATTAACCGCATTACAGAGAAGAGCCGAACTAAGCTCGCGGATAAAGTTGATGCCATCCAAAATATTTGATGTCGTCAAATTTACGCCATCGCAACATACTGAGAGAGATAAATGAGCACGGTAGCGAAAGATCTCACAGAAGATATTCTCAATGAAATTATTGCTGGTGCAAATACCTCGCTTGAGCAACTTCTTGCGTTAGCACTGAGAGCCGAACGTCGAGACAGAAATCGTTTTTATGAGCGATTACCAGGGAAACGGCCAGATAGATCAGATGAAGAAGGTTGCGATATAGACTACATGGAGCCTTCAGAGATTTATCAACTTGGTAAAGATGACGGCTGGAACGCTTATCACGATGCTGTGATGAAGTTGGATGAAAAAGTTAAACCTCTTTCTCGACCAGTAGATCACGGTTTCCGCGATAACTGCGAATGCTCTAGTTGCCAGACTACGGCCCGTATTTGTTCCGAATTAACAGATAAGCCCAGCCTAATCTACGAAGTTAATGTAGGTGGTAATACATGGGTCGAATGCACAAGAGCTGCATACGTAAGAGCAAAAGATAAGGGTGAATTAACCAGAGTTGTTACCCATCACCCAAATAATGAGCTTAAAGCTCACCAGATTCGAGAACTGGTGAACGAGTTGCGGGATATTGCGGTTACGTACCACGGAACGCAGCAATTGAGGGAGAAGATTGCCAGAGCAGTGAACAACTCAATTAGATCAGAAAGTATGTAGCCAATACGATAAAATGGCCCCATTTGGGATGGGGCCGGTAACAACTAGCGTTATGGGCGCTGGTTGACGTACTCAATGATCGCTTCAATAATTGCGAACATCGGCGGCACGATTTTGAACAGTAAGTTAACCATAACAGGCCTCACTTAGTTTTATCGCGCCTAGCTGCAAATACCTTTGAGCTTGCCTTTGCAGTTGCAATATCTGTAGTCGCCAGATACTTACGGCACGATTTCGAGTTAAGGTAAGGTTTGAGAGTCACCAAAAACCTGGACTTAAATCTTCTTTGAGAACAACGATGTTTAGTAAATGGTCATTATTACCTGGTATGACCACTCAACGCTTCTTGATGAATCCAGTACATTCGGTTAATCTTAATTCAGTCGCCAGATACTTATGGCTCAGGAACAGAGACGCAAACTCTGTTTCCTTTTAAAAAGCCCAGCCTAGTCAACTGGGCTTTTTAACGTCTGTTTTTTAACCCAACACACCCTCAATACTGCAACATCAGTGTCTTGCAACCTAAGATAGTGTCTGTAGGTTCTTCATGCAAGTGCATAACTCAGTGGATAACTCATGAAGGAAAAAGTAGCTTCCGCGCAATTTAGACCAGACAAGGTCTTCGCAAAAGTCAACGGAAAGAGAAAAATTTGTTAAAAATAACGTTTGTTGTAATTGTATATATTTATGCCTTTCAATAGTTAGCATCTTATTAACATCTTTTTTAAGAGACAGAGTTCAAAAATATATAGCCTTAACATATACTGTATGTATATACAGCATTAAGAGGCGAGTATTATGGGCTTCCCTTCTCCTGCGGCGGATTATGCTGAGAGCCGTATTTCTCTTGATCAGCACATAATTAGACATCCTTCAGCTACCTACTTCATGAGAGCAACTGATAGCCATCAGCGTGAGGGAATATTGCAGGGTGCATTGCTGGTGGTCGATTCCTCACTTACCCCGGTTGATGGTTCTCTGCTTGTGTGCGCTATGGAGGGGGAATATCGCGTAAAAAGATACCGGAAGTATCCACGTCAGCATCTGGAGGATTTAAGAACCGGTAAGAAGGAAACATTGCCAAAGGATGATGATGGATGCACGGGCAGCAATGCCGTGTTTGGAGTGATCACTCACATTATCAACGACGCAAGAAGTGGCGAATTTGATGATTGTCCTGTGATGTAGGAGAGCTGATTAGGCGGTGCAATGCACCGCCTTTTTATCACACTGCGCGGAATGCGATTTCGCCAGGTATTACTTCGCCTTGCCAATACATTTGTGCGGCAACGCGATCTGCGAGGTCACGGTAAATAGCAGTAAATTCGCTGTCTGGGCGACTAATAACGGTTGGTGTTCCGTTATCCAGATCTTCACGAAGTGAGATATGAAGAGGCATTTGGCCTAACAACTGCGTGTTGTATTTCTCTGCCAGCTTCTCTGCACCACCGGTGCCAAAAATTGGCTCGTGATGACCGCAGTTACTGCAAATATGCACACTCATGTTTTCGACGATACCCAGTACCGGCACTTCGACTTTTTCGAACATCACAATGCCTTTCTTCGCATCGATCAGCGCGATATCTTGCGGCGTAGTTACCACCACAGCACCCGTTACAGGAATGTTCTGCGCCAGCGTCAACTGAATATCACCAGTGCCAGGCGGCATATCGAGAACGAGATAGTCCAGATCAGGCCACAATGTTTCCTGCAACATCTGCATCAGCGCCTTGCTAGCCATCGGTCCGCGCCACACCATTGCATTGTCGTCGGTGACCAGATAACCAATAGAGTTGGTTGCCAGGCCATGAGACATGATAGGTGCCATGTGAGTACCGTCCGGTGAGGTTGGACGTTGGTTTTCCGCGCCCAGCATGGTTGGAATTGATGGCCCGTAGATATCGGCATCCAAAATACCAACTTTCGCACCTTCAGCAGCCAACGCCAGTGCCAGGTTTACCGCCGTTGAGGATTTACCCACGCCGCCCTTGCCTGAGCTTACGGCGATAATATTCTTAACGCCATTAATGCCTGGTTGGTTTTTGACGCGCTTAAGCGTGGCAATGTTGTACGACAGCTTCCAGTCAATAGCCTTTGCGCCAGTGATACGGAGCAGATCACCACTACATTGCTCTTTCAGGTCTTCAAAAGGCTTATTCCACACAAAAGGCATGATCAGTTCGACATGCAGTGTGTCATCCATCAACGCAACATGGTGTAACGCTTTAAGCGTTGTCAGGTTGTGTTTCAGGGTTGGGTGCTGAAAATTAGCCAGCGTACCGGCTACCATTGCTCTCAGGGCATCCGGCGATTTGGACTCGCTCATCCCGTCTCCTTTATTTTAATTTGCGCAATTGTCGCCTTGTAGTGTACTCCAGCTACGACATTTAATCATTTATGAGAAATGCTGTTATCACATGGCAGACATAAGACCATTTTGTTACTATCAAGCCCCTTTTCACTACAAAGAAGTAATGCCTACTATGACCCAAGTCGCGAAGAAAATTCTGGTGACGTGCGCACTGCCGTACGCTAACGGCTCAA
>OEQX01000033.1_pt1 | contig 58315 bp, 80 predicted proteins | sample 1539851 | NCBI WGS metagenome assembly OEQX01 (sample SAMEA3891238, study PRJEB23780) | metagenome | biome: terrestrial biome; feature: animal house; material: water of meat washing | place: Italy | collected 2015-05-12
TCATCCTAAATTCATAAACAAAGATATGGTTCCAGCTAGGATTGATATAGAACCTCATGATGTGTGTCCAATGACAAATCGAATTGAAGATTTCAAAGCATTGAATACAAAGACTCAATTTTGGGTAGAATTTCTTTCACCAATGTATATTGAGCAAGACGACGAATGGGTACAAGCACATGATTATCAATTGGATTGTGGTGGTGATACGTATGAAGAGGCGATTGATAAATTATACAAAAATGTGCTAAACACATATGGTGATTACACCCAACAAGAAGCAGATAACACATTTAATAAGATCCATGCATTCAAATCTACTCCATCAATTTTTAATCCCACTAAAACTGTTTGGGAGGAACGACACAGTTGGAGTTCATGTGTAATCGATGAAGAAACCAAAGAAAAAATCATCGATGATATAAAAAATTTAAAAAATACGATAGAAGCCTTGCGTGAATTCATAATGTCTTGTACAATAGAACAACAGAAAGAGGCAAAGATACATTTGGAGAGTGAAGAATGTAAACTTTGGGTTCTAGAGAAATCTATTGAAAAGGGTATAGACTTAGACTTATGAATAGTAAATTGGAGAAACTAATCGAAGAATTACGCCAGATGCCACCTATTGAACAAGTAGGAAATTACAAACGGTATCGTGTTATTGCTCGTGCACTTGATAAAAAAGGTAGAGTACTGGCAACTCGCACAAATTCTTATACACAGACTCACCCAGTACAGAAGGGTTTCGCCATTCGTGCTGGGCGACCGCAAGGTGAGTTTCTTCATGCTGAAATTTCATGTTTACTGGCTGCTCGTGCTGATGTTCATACTTTACTGATTGCACGGATAAGTAAAGATGGAATTCCTGTTCCGGCTAAACCATGTGAAATTTGCTCATTAGCAATAAAAGAATATGGGGTGAAAGAGATTATCCACACATGAAAATTGAAAGATATGCTAAGCATACTGTTGGGTGTGTAAATGATATATTCTATTATTATATTTTTGCACCTGAACTACGTTTTCAAATCACAACATACAATGATGGCAGATTTAAAGATACAAACTTCCTCATAACCGACTTAGCAAAGTATGCGAATACAGAACATTTTAATCATTTAGTATTTGTGTACTGTATACCAAACCCAAATAAAAAGTAGGAGATTAAAAATGGCTAAAACAATTTCTTTAAAAAATGAAAATGTAGGACAACGCAAAGATGGTTTCTTTGGTTTTTCTTGGACAACATTATTCTTTGGACCGTTCCCTGCATTGTTTCGTGGTGACTTTATTACGTTCATCGGTGCATTCGTAATTTACTTCATCCTCAACGCAGTGTCATTTTGGATTGTGGGTACAATTGCAATGGTTGTATGGGCATTTCTTTATAATAAGTACTACACCGTGAATCTCATCAAGAATGGGTATAAATTCAATGGCACACATGAAGAAAATGCTGAAGCTGCAATGGCTTTGCAAATTGATTTGAATAAAAACAACACAGTTGATAAAAATAAAGATCCTGAATAAATGGAAAAATATGACATAATTTACGATTATTATGGTAAGGCTTATATGAAGTGTGGGCGTTATGTTGAACTCTCTAATAGAGAATCAATAGATCCCCACACTCTTATAACAATTCATAATTCGTACTATAAAAAAGTTACAATAGCTAATTTCGCTACATACGTGAATAATCCATTATTTCCTTACATTATTCAGTACTACTGTAGAGTTATCAAATAAGGTAAAAAGAAATGTTAGCTGATGAATTTATGTCACTAAGTATCAAGATATTTGATATACTAGGTGATGAAACAGATTTCAATCTAAGCGACAAAGATATTCCATTGGAAGATGGTGGATACTTTTTTGCGATTGGAACTACGTATAATCTGGATCTTTCAAAGCCTATCAGTGATGATAGTGATTATAATGCAACAACATATTTTGATTTCCAGCTTGATGGACATAAAGAGCGTTTACTAACGTACAGACGTAAAGGTAGTTTCAATAGAACCGAGATTACAATAATGGATTTTGAAAAACGCATTGAACTAGCTAAGAAACATCCATTCATCAGTACTCATACATTTAATAGACTAATCGATCTATTAGATAATTATCCATATACAATCCGAGGGTCGTTACGTTTAAATGCAGAATGAAATCTTCAAAAAAGAATACGATGGTGAAAGTCTCTATGATATTCAAAGAGACGTACATGAAGCATTCGATTCAAGATTTAACCCATTAGCTGAACAAATCCCACAAGATGAGTTTGGTTTTCAGGAAGGCACTTTCACAGTGACTATTACATGGAGTCCAGATGAGACTAGCTAAACTTGTCATAGGTTGTAGTGCACTTGCTGCATATATGCTTTTTTCCGCACCAACCAATGTATTACTGTTAATTTGGGCAGTTGTTATATTAGCAGTACTTTAAAGCACCCTAGTGGTGCTTTTTCTATTTGTGCAAATAAAAACCAATGTGACTTTTCCTTGATATAGGTCAAGAGAAATAACCTGTTCTGACGCTATAATGTTGTCTGGTGATATTAAATATCTTCACCCCCAGATGATTTCAAAATACAAGGAATGTACAATGCAATTAGATAAATTATATACTGACGTAACGAATTTCCTCAATCAGAGCAATACTGATCTTACCAACGAAAATGCGAACAAAGATGCGAAATGCGTCAATACACACAGGGATTTACTTGCAGGTATCCTATCTAAGCATTATTCACAAGATGTTATTCCAAATGAGCTAATGCAGTGGCATAATGATGGTTATGGTCATATTCATGATTTAGACTACTATATCAGCCCATTAACCAACTGTTGCTTAGTTAACTACCCAGATATGCTAAAAAATGGATTTACCATTGGTTGTGCCAAAATTGAAGAACCAAAGAGTTTTAGTGTAGCATGTACAGTACTGACACAGATTGTACAAGCTGTAGCTAGTTCCCAATACGGCGGTCAATCGTTGGCTCACATTGATGTCGGTTTAGAACCTTACGTTCAAAAGTCATGGGATAAGCTGTTAGAAAAACAAAAGAAATATAATCTAAGTGATGAGTTCATTGAAGAAGAATTACGAAAAGAAGTATACGATGGATGTCAAACATTACTTTACCAGACTAATTCAATGATTAGCACTAATGGACAAGCTGCATTCATTTCTCTTAGTTTAGGGCTTAATACTTCTAAATTTGGTAAATTAATCACTGAACAGTACTTAAAAGTTCATGAGAATGGTTTAGGTAAAGATAAGATTACTCCAGTGTTTCCTAAAGTAATTTTCTTTTTACAAGATGGTATAAACATGAATACCAATGATAGTAATTATGACCTTAAACAGTTAGCTATGCGTTGTGCATCAAAACGAATCTACCCAGACTTTGTTTCAGTTCCATTAAATCACAAAGTGACGGGAAGTAGTAGTACTGCTGTAACACCGATGGGATGTCGTTCATTCTTAGGAAAATGGGAAGATTCAAATGGAAATGAACAATACAACGGTCGTTTCAATTTAGGTGTGGTTTCTATCAATTTACCTCTAATTGCTCTTGAGAGTGATTCTGATGGAGAGTTTTTTGATAAGATAGACGAGCATATGAATATTGCATATCGTGCTCAGATGAACCGTGTGGAGCGTTTAAAAGGCACTAAAGCGAAGCAGAATCCAATTTTGTTCATGGAAGGTGCATTAGCACGTTTAGGTGCAGAAGAAACCATTGACAAGCTATTTTACAATGGTTATGCTAGTATTAGTATTGGTTATGTTGGTCTTGTTGAATGTTCAGAAATCCTCACTGGTTCTATCAGTAAGGAGTTTTGTATGTCAGTACTGAATTATATGAAAGTAAAATGTGATGAGTTCAAAAAAGAAAGTAATATTGCTTTTAGTCTATATGGAACTCCAGCAGAGTCGCTTTGTTATAAATTTGCACGTTGCATTGAAGCAAAATATCCTTCAGTACTAAAACGTGATTACATCACAAATTCCTTCCATCAACCAGTATGGGTAGAAAGTTCTCCATTTGATAAATGGAGTTATGAAGAAGGGTTTGCTTACCTAAGTAACGGTGGAAACATCAGTTATGTTGAATCTCCAAACTTAGCAAACAACATTCAAGCACTTGAAACATTAGTTAACTATGCGTACACTAAGATACCATATTTTGGTATTAACCAACCAGTTGACCATTGTTATGAATGTGGCTTCCAGGGTGAGTTCAGTGTAGATAAACATGGTTTCCACTGTCCTGTATGTGATAATCGTAATGAGAAGACAATCTCAGTGATTCGTCGTGTTTCTGGGTACTTGGGTAATCCTTCTTCGCGTGGCTTCAATAAAGGCAAGCAACAAGAGTGTTGTGAGCGTATTCAGCACAAATAAGGTAAATTATGGATTTAAAGCCAATTGTGGTTAACAAATACAAAGAACCGTATGATGTGTATATTGGACGTGGGTCTAAATGGGGAAACCCATTTACCCATATTAAAGATAAACAAACCAAAGCCGAGTTCATTGTTAGTACAAGAGAAGAATCAATTGAAAAATTCAGAGAATACATTATTGAACGTATTTCTTGTGGAGAAGTTAAGATTGATGAATTACTTGAACTCGCAGGGAAACGCCTTGGTTGTTTCTGTAAACCAAAATCATGTCACGGCGATGTTCTTGTCGAAATAGTGAGTGCAATATTAGATGAATTACCAGACGATAATCAAGGATGATTTAGTAAATGGAGAGGGCGTTCGCTGCTCTTTATTTGTTAGTGGGTGTTCGCACGGATGTGATGGTTGCTTCAATGAAGAAGCATGGGATTACAGAAGTGGTCAATTGTTCAGTACTGAAACAGTTGAGATTATACTACAGGAACTAAAAAAACCATATGTTAGTGGTTTGTCACTTCTAGGCGGCGATCCATTAATGAAAAAGAATATAGATGAAGTTTTAAATCTATGCAAAGTAGTTAAAGAAACTTATCCTAGTAAAACTATTTGGTGCTGGAGTGGGTATACTTTAGATGAGATTATGAAAAATCATGCTAAAGATATACTTCAGTACTTAGATGTATTAGTTGATGGTAAATTTATTGAGTCCGAAAAGAATTTAAAATTACCTTTCCGTGGTTCAAATAATCAAAGAATACTATATAAAAATAAAGATTTTTAGCATAAGCACCCGTTGGGTGCTTTTTTATTATGTATATAAATACATTAACTAATATCTAATTTATAAGGGATATATAATGTCAAAGAAAATATATGGTGGCTTAGATGTCACACATAATGTGACAGTTAATGGTAAAAGAACAATTCAAGGAATAAATGAACAAGTTTTTGATTCCAACGGTAACTTGGAATTAGATACTTATTCCAGAGATGAAGTACTAGATATAGTAAGTATGATGCCAATCTCCCATTATGGTTCACAAAACTATCTACCTGCGGGTGTTTCTGGGGATTTCAATGGTGCATCAGAAAACCAGTCACAACGTAGAAATAAAATTTTATTAGAAAACGATGGTACACTAGTACTTTTACGTAGTGGGACAAACGGTAGTGTTGAGGGATTATTTTATTCATATTTGGCTAACGCATTATCAGTTGATGACATGAGCCGTACAATTAACACTAGTCGTCAATACAAGCCTGGGTTTTTTGGTTCAAATAGAGTTGCGATTGGTTTATACAATACTGATCCAAATATTTTACTCGGTAGATATATTGATACTTCTAACAGTACTAATGGTTTGTTCATATCAATTACCAATGGTACATTAGATGATAAATTGCATACTGGTTTTTTCGTTAACCAAGCAGATATATCACCTGAAGGTGGTATTGAATATGCTATGATGGCAGAAGATGGTTCTATATATGTTTTTAACGTACTTAATGAAAATAACCAACTACAATTAGTTGTTGTTAAAGTTGTTTATAATATAAGCAATGGTACTTATACTGCAACTCGAATTACTGGATGGACTACTAAAACATTTTATAACACGACATATTCTGCACAAAATAATATGGTTATTACTAATCAGGTAACATCAACAAATATTGCTGATAAACCTTATGTGTATGTTCCACAAAATCTACGCGGTATTGGGATTTACATGACATCAATTGATTTATATGTTGCACAGCAGCCAGGAACGCAGAATTTCCGCTTTAGAATGAACGGGGATGCTTGGTTTACAATGGCAACATATAATACACGTCCACAGCATAGTTACAGTTTTGTGTTCAATATGAGTACTAAACAATGTACATTAGATGCGGGTAACGATATTGGTTCATATCAAGCACCATTAGTTATAACTAATACTGGTTCGGCATTAGTTCCTACTGGTAACGTTTTAAATAACGATCCATTGTATAACCATGCAAATGCAAGAAACATTTATAGTTCATATTTTTATTTAAATTCAGGTGAAGCATTTTGTACTGCATGTCCAAACTTAGCAGAACCATTACTTATGCAAAAAGCTAAGTTTCCTATTCAAATAGTTTATAGTATGCTGAATGTCCGTGCTGTACTTTCTACTGACTTCAAAGGTGGTATAGTTCGCCCGTCTTTTGGTTCAGCGGTTGGTTCATTTATTAATGGTGTAGAATTACTACCAGATAACAGTACTAAACAATATTCACGTGCATCAGGTAGTGGTGGATTTAGACCATCATATGCAGTTCATAAAAGTACTCCTAATTTTACATTTAAATCATTATCTTTAGGAACAATACAAGGTTATGAACCTACAGTTGAACGTGCTAATGTTGATGATAATGCAAATAATAGAATTTTTATTAGTAGTATTTCTGGGTCAACTGTCACAACCAATGGTGGTATTTTTATGGTTGGGAAACGTTATTCACAATCATTATCCTATGATAAAAACTTAAATGGCACAGGAATTATAAGCGTTACACAATCAGTACTGGACAATTTTAGAAATACTGAATATGCCAAAGTTCTAAGTGATTGGAATTTATCAGCACAAGCATACCGTGATATGACACTATTTGTTCCACAACAAACAGACATTCCAGCTTTTGTTATGTTGAGTACAATTACTAATGATTATAGAAACTATATTAGAATTGCTGAAGTTAATGTCAATACTAGAGTTGGTAATATTACATCTATTACATTTAAGCGTTTAGTACTTGAGAATACGTATGGTGATAACTTTACACCAACTGGGAATGGTTCGATTGCATCTTCTTCTGTTGGTTTGACCATATATGATGGTGGTTCATTCTACTTCATTGGTGGTTCTGACCCATTATCACATCCAACAATAGGTAATACTGCAACTCATCAATTTAGAGCATATGTAACTAAATCAACTGCACAATTTACAAGTTTTATAATTACTGGATCTCATGCCAGTTATGAACAAGGAAGTCAACCAGCAGCATTACCTGGTATTGGTTTTGGAATTTTTGAACCAATGGATTACTCAAATAAAATGACATTCAAAAAATATGGAACAACGATTGCAGACTATAATAACTGGACTGCACAAGGTAGCCCAATTAACGTAGTATCCCAGGACGTTGCTCAAGGGTTTATTGTATATTTTACAGAGGAAACACCAGTTATTCTTTCAGGTAAGTCATTTTCACTACCAGTTTCAAATATTGATTTGAGAACTATTAAGTCTAATCCAGCAAATACAACATTTTATGTATATGTTAAATTGGAACAAGGATTGGCAAACTATTACATAACTACTGATGTTATTTCTGAAACAGGAACAACTGCATATAATATTTTTTGGATAGGTACAATTCAAACTAATGCAATTCAAATCGAAACAATTAATATACAAAAACGTTCCCGTTTAGATATATTTGGTGCTTCACTTGAATCAGCAGGTTCATCGTTCCCAGTTAGCTACGGTCTACCATCACAAACAGGAACCATAAACTGGTAAAGGATTACATAATGGCATATAAAATAAGAGCAGACCTTAAGGCAATGCAACAAGTAACAGTTCAGGGTAAAAGTACTGGTCTTGGTGTATTAGGTAATAATATGACTTATTACCCAACAAATTCAAATGGGGAATGTACATTCCCCTCTATTACCAAAGATGAAGTTAACTTTATTGTCAATGGATTACCACTTACACAATACGGAGAATTGTATGATGACGCTAGTCTAAATATTACTTCATCAGGCTATAGTCTTACATTTAACAGACAGATACCATCATTTATTGGTGGTTATCTTTATAAATTTCCAGCAGTTTCTATTTTTGCTTCAACTGTTTCATCTGGAACACAAACACAATACGTATATGCAACGTTAGTTCTCGGTGAACCAATTTATAAAATATCACCAACACAAATACAAGAATCTGAAATTATAATGTTTATTGGAACACTGACCGTTGGTACAAGTGGTATTACAAATATAAACATTAATAAAGTATCCAGATTTAGTACATATAGACCTAGTGTTACACAAAAAGGTTCTTCATTCCCAGTCAGTACTGGAAAACCATCAGAAACTGGTACAATTGGTTGGTAAATTAAGGAAAAGAAAGATGTCATCAAAACGAATTATAGGAAGTGCCGAGATCCTTGGGAACTTGGCAATTGGACAAAGGTACGCTATGCGTACTTTTAATGGAACCTCACCGAATGCCAATACTGGAATTGTTCAATATCCAATATATAAGCGTTCAGAAGTTCAAAGTATTTTAGATATGTTGCCTATATCACGTGTAGGAGAAATGGATTACTTACCATTAAACGTAAGTGGATCGTATGAAGGTGCTACACCTATGTCAAGTGACCAAGTAGTTCAGCCAACAATTATTGAAGATGATGGAACCGCCGTTGTTCTGCGTAGCGGAACCAATGGTAGTACTAAAGGTTTTTATTATTCATTTATACGAGATCTCCGAAATATAACTATGATTTCACAAGAAAGTGTTATTTCAACCAATTCAATGTATAAACCTTCAATTATGAGTAGTACTGAAAATATTAAGTATTTTATTGGCTCTAATGGTTATGAGATGCTTGGATGTTTAAGTACTGAAGATAATTATATTTTTACTATAACCAATGGCACATTTAACGAAATATCACATATTCATGCTAAAGTTCCAAGTACTTCTTTTGGTAATGATATGCCAATATATACACATATTGTTGGGACAAAGGTTTATATTTGGTGTAAAGATAAAAGTGTTTCTAATTTAGGATTAGCACTTTCAATTTATACAGTAGAGCTAAGTGATGTGAAAGCAAGCTCAATGGCATCATTAACAAAAGTTACTGGGTTATCAGGTCAAACTGTTCGAAACACAAGTTATTCTGCATCTAATAACATAAGAGTGTTCGATAAATTATATAGTGTTGGTACTAGCTCGGATTCATTATTCGAAGTTACATCACCAGTATCACGTGTAGAATTTTCAGACTATACAGACTTTAACATTCAAGCCAACGTTAGTCCTGATTTATCAAAAATACGTGTAACTTTATATCCAACACATCGAATGGTTACACCTTTGTATATTTCAACAGTTTATGGTACTGGAATAAGTTTTGTTTATAATATAAACTCAAAATCTATGTCACTAGATGGTAGTGCTCGTGCACCTGCAACTGTTTCATATAATAATGGATTTCAAGTTTCTAACCCATTTGAAATTAATATGGTCAACTTCACAGGGACAACTGCTGCTGGTGTATTAGGAAACGCAGGTGGTTTATGTCAAACTAAAGATGGTTTGGTATTTGCATCTAAATTTAGATGGAGTTCAACTGAATTTTATGGTCTACAACGATATAAGGTTAGTGGTACACCGTTTGATTCATGGGTTGCCAGTACTAGAACCGCAAGTAACGTTATAAATGCAAACGTTTTACCAGTTTTTGGTAGTGCTGTTGGTGCAAACCTTTTAGGTGTACGTTTCATCGATAATAGAAAAATATTATTAGCATGTTCTGGTACGTATGATGATGTAACATATAATTATAATAATACTGTTTTTTCTGAAATAGGTTCACAACCAACATATCAATATAACTCAGTTCAAAATAATACTACATTAAATGGTTTTGCACCACAATCTAATCGTAAACAAATAGGCGATGATTTTACATACACTGCTATGATTTCTCTTGTTGATACCGATGGTAGTGTTAGATGCTATGGAACATCATTCATTGAAGGTGTATATAAAACAAGTGGTGGATTATTAAACCCAGATACTTTAGAATTTGATGAAACATATACAATAGAACCAACGGTATTAGAATCATTAAAACAAGATATTTTTGCTAATATAGGAAACTCTGGCATTGTTGGCACACTATCTGGACAAATTGTATTATATTATGTACCTGATAATACTTTTTCTAAATCCATCGCAGTAGTTTCAGCATATAATCTTAACAATAACCAAGGTTATGCAATCTATGCCGAAGTTGATGTTGTATTATCTGGAACTAACATAACTTCAGCTACATTGGTGAGTACTAGATATGAGACACTTAGTTCTGTTACAGGAATTATTACTGAAGCATATATGAAACGTTGTACTGGTCTAACAGTTGCAAAATATTCAGGATTTGGTTACATTGGTGTTGATGCTGTTCATCAATTTTCACAACCAGGTAATGCACAATTTAAGATGATGATAGCTAAAACAGTAGATGGTGTCATAACATCAAATCGTTTTTTATCATCTAGTTACATCCAACTTGGTGCAGCATATCAACATGGTGTTATTCCTGGTGTTGGTTTTGGATATTACAATTTTCAAGATTCTGACTATCAAACCAAATCTGTATTCAGCGTTTTTGGTACAACATCTGCTGAAATGGATGGTTTAATTAGCGGAAATGGTAGCGTTAAAGAAAAGATTGTGGTAGTATCACAAGACGTTGCACAAGGATTCTCAGTGTACTTTACACGTGAAGTTCCGGTGTTTTTAGGTGGAATTTTCGACAGACTACCTATACAAAGTGTTGATTTAAGTACTGTAAAAAGTAACCCAGCTAATACTACGTTCTATTTGTATATACAAATGAACAGGAATACTAAGAAAGCGTCATATGTTATTAGTACTGAAACAATTGATGAATCTTTAACTAGCACTTACATTGGTAAGATAGTTACTGGAACTTCAGGAATAACTTCAATTGATACAGAAAAAGTAACTCGTTTTTTGACATATCGTCCAAGTACAACGAAACGTGGTTCAGCGATACCTGCCAGTACTGGTGTACCATCAGGTCCAGGTACACGTTGGAAATAAATTTAAAGCTCGTCTATTGACGGGCTTTTCTTTTATGTGTATAATTGAATAAAAATAGGAGGAAATTATGGTCAAATCTTTATTACCGCCACCAAAACGTCACAAAATCAAAGAAATGAAAGAACAACGTACATTAAAGATGTACATCAATTTAGTTAAGTTACTGTGTAAAAGTCCATCGCTCAAAGCAGAGTTTAAAACTGATGATGACCGCAAAGCACTAATTGAGATGAAGTATATGCTCAGTAAAATGTCCTTTTACAAATTTGTAAAAGAATACGCATCTGACCCATTTAGTCCTCGTTGGAGAGCCAAACCAAGAGAGTATTTTTACGGTGGTTCATATACGGATCTCATTCAAGACACAGTGATGGGAGTTGAATTTGAAATCGATTATGATCCGAATGGTGTGGAAAGCTGGCCGATTGAGAAACGTTTACCAAGTGAAGAAGAAATTTATGTTTATGCAAGAAAACTTTCAAATTTCAGTTCAAGAATTACTCTAGGCAATTTAGATTCATTTATTATTTTCTATACACGTGTTGGTGTAGATAAAATGGTAACTAAACTCAATGAACTTTCATTACAACAAAAACAGATTAATGCATACAAAGACATTACTGATTTATACTAATGAGGAATGGATATGTTTTTTGGATCAGTTGGAAAACAAAACAGTACTTTAATTTGGCATGAAATTATCTTTAAAATTATATCTAAAAGCTACTCACTAAAGGATATTATCACCACAGATAATGATAGACGTATCCTGTTAGATGCAAAATATAAATTGAGCAAACACCCTTTACTTTCTTTAATCATTGATTACGTTAATGATTATGAATCTAGTCGTTGGAAGTGGGAAGACGGCGGTTTATTTCGTGGAAAAACATTCTACGGTGCGGAACGATATGTTTTCAGTGATACATCAAATGGCGTTACGTTTGCTATTAGAAACTTTAACTCCAAAGAAAATGATTATCTTGAAAGTGGAGTGAAAGTATATATCGATAATAATAGCAATGTACTAACATATGACGAATCACTAATTATGTTACAAATAATGCGTGGAGTTGAAGGTGTAAGAAACAACCTTACTAAATTGAAAATCCAGCAAAATGATATACATAATAGACAGAAAATTAAGGGTTTATATAAATGATTTCATTTTTCAAAAAGAAACAAAAAGTTGATGAAACCGGATTAGAATCGTTTCTGTGGACTCTTATCATCAAAAAAAGCCCATTGATGAAAGAATATGCTATCAATGATGCTAATAGAAAAACTATCATTGAATACAAATATGAATTATCTAAATGTGATCCAATTGTTTATCACTTTGCGAAGTACTGTTCAAAAAATTTATCGGATATCACAATCGACCACGAGTCAGTCCCGATGAGTTTTCCTTATGGTGATTGGGTAGATACTTTTGATATTTTTGATGGGTCAAATGGTTTCAGTTTCTTTTACTCGTCAAATAAAGCAAATGTTCGTATTAAAACAGACATAGGTTGGACACAGCATAGCTCAAATAAAGAAGATTATAATTTATTAGCTGACGTATACCGAAGTGTGAAGAATTCAAAGGATATTGATGAAAGAATTAAAAAGCAAAATCGTATATCTTTATCACTTGAAACATACAAGTCAAAGTATGGTGGTTAACTATGACTACAGTTGATGATATCTATAGCACTATACGCAATATGAGTACAGATAGAAAAGTATTTGGCGATAAAGAAAAATCTAAGTGTTATGGTATTGATTCTTTTGATATAATTTCTTATGAGTACAATACAAGTGGAAATAGTTCACTGAATATCGTCTGTCCTCGTGACCCAGAAAATAATTTTATGTATGTTGAAATTAATAATGATGGAATGTTTTTTACAAAAGTTTTCAAAGGTGGAATTAATTACGAACCTATTGAATGTATGAATGAAGAAACTTTCTTTCAAGAAGATACAATTATCAATTTAGGTTTTAGTTTTGATGATTATAAAACATTAGAACATGACTTTAATCGTTATTATAATGGTTTCTTAAAGGAGTTAACAATTTATCTATGAATAACCAATATATTGAACAAACAATAGTGAAACACTTGGCTGGGTCACAAGCCTACGGAACCAGTACACCGGAAAGTGATACTGATTATCGTGGTATTTTTCTTGCTAATAAAGAATTTATTCTTACACCCTTCTATAAGGTCAAAGAGGTAGCTGACAAAAGCGAAGAAGATACTAAATTCTATGAGTTGAATCAGTATTTAAAATTATACACTGAAGCTAACCCTAATATTCTTGAATCACTTTGGGTTGAACCTGAACACATTGTTGAAAGTACTGAAATTTATGACTATCTTCGTTCATTTAACCAAAAACTTCTTAGTTCCAAGATTGCATTTTCATATACTGGTTATGCATATAATCAGATTAAGCGTATGACAAATCATCACGGTTGGATGGATAAAGAGCGTATTGCTGAAAAACGATTAAATGAGATTTTAGAAGAACACCCTGTCGATGAGGTTCTTGCGTGGATGTATGATTCATTCCCACAGTATCTTGTTGAACGTTTAGATACATCCAACTTACATCCATTTAATGCTAAAAAGATTGATTTTGAAAAATATATGCGTGATACATCATTGCAGTTAGTTTCGAAAAATCCATTAAAGCAATATCATTTCGTAAGATTAGTGCATAACTACACTACTGAAAAAATTCTTGATCGTGATTTCAATTTATTGAATTTTAATAATGGTTATGAACTAATTCATTACGGAGAAAACATTTTTGCGATTGTTAAGAATCCTAATGAAAGCACTATTAACCATGATGGTTCATTGCGTTATTTTTCAAAAGAACGTAGTACTGAAGAGTTGAAAACCAAACCAGAACTAATTGTAAAATTTAACGAAAAAGAATATCAGGAAAATAGTGAGAATAGGAAAAGTTATCATAAATGGAAAGAAAATCGTAATGCCAAACGTGCTATTTTAGAATCACAACACGGATACGACTGTTATAGTTTTGATACTGAATTCTTAACTAAAGATGGTTGGAAATTATTTGATGACATCACTGATAAAGATCTATTAGCGACTTTTGATAAAAATCACAAAATAGAGTATCAAAAATACACAGAACGTTTTGATAATTTATACAATGGAAATCTTTACCATTTCACTGGTCATCACCAAGATACGTTAGTGACTGCAAATCACAGAATGTATGTTAAGAATTATGCACGTAATCAGCAAAAAGATATGTCAGAATGGCAATTTGTTGAAGCAGCACAATTAAAAGAAACTTATAAAATTTTGAATACATTATCTCCAATAACAAAGGAATATAAAGATAAAAAAAGCCCAATTGACTATATGGATATCAAAGTTTATCTTCAACTGATGGGATGGTTTCTTTCAGATGGTAGTATAAGTTTTAGAGATGGAAAAGTAAAATCATTATACATTTCACAATCAAAAGCCAGTCCTGGTATGCGTTGTGCTTTATCAAAATACAAACAATCTGGACAAATGATATTTCAGGAATACATTAACGAAAGAAAAGATTACCAATCAAATGATGAATCAAGATTTGTATTTCCACGTGAAGTGGCTGAAGCATTATATAATGATTGTGGGCATGGATCATATAATAAAAGAATTCCAAATTGGGCATTTGATTTAACAAAACGAAAAATGGATTTTCTGCTAAAAGGTTTGTTGCAAGGTGATGGTACAAAACGTAATTTGGTCAATCATGATGACACATATGTATATTATACTGCTAATTCATTATTAGCTGATGATGTTCAAAAACTAGCATTACTGTGCGGTTATGAAACATCGAAATGGGGACCATACACAAACGAAACTAATTTTGGTTATATTGAAATGTATCAAGTTCATATCAATATGAAACCTAAATCAGAAAAAATAAACATGAAACAAAATCTTGAAAAAATTCCAGTAACTAACTACAGAACTGTTTGTTTTTCAGTTCCGAACGGTACACTGGTTACTCGTAGAAATGGTAAAACTGCATTACATGGAAACTGTAAACATGCTATGCACACAATCCGACTTTTGAATAGTGCAGAAGAAGCATTACAGAGTGGAATTATTCAAGTTAAACGACCTGATGCACAAATGTTGATGGATATTCGTAATGGTAAGTGGAAGTATGAAGAAGTATTAGAATATTTCGATGATAAAGTACAATACATTCGTGATGTTCTATATAAGAAATCAGTACTTCCCAAAAAACCAAACATTAAATTAGCATCAAAAATTATCATTGATATCAGAGAAATGCAATGGTATAAGTAATATACATGAGTATAATGGTACTAAAAATGCCATTATACTCGATAAATACTCAATATAAATTAACGCAAGGATTAAGTATGGCACAACAAATTTTCACAGATATCCACACTACCGGAGTTATTAAATTTCAAAATAATTTTTCAGGTGCAACTGGCGTAGACATTAAAAATGATGGTTTTAACATTGTCAGTACTCGGATCTATTGACGGTGAAGATAGTTCTCTTAGTGATTCGGTAATTGCATCATTTGGAACAAATAAAAACAGTTCTTTTATTATTTCTGGCTGGACTGGAATGACTTCTTCCGAAAATAATGTAAAAATAAAAGCTAAAGCTACTAATGAGAATCATGAAACAGAATGGGTAACATTGTATGATAGTGCTAGTAACAAGTTATATAATGTATTGAGTTCTAATAATATTTTAATTAATCCCCTATCAGGTAATACAGTTTTTAATATTAATTTATCTGATAGAAATACCACTATTGCTATTGGTTCTGCTCCTACTGAAGTTTATTCAATTACTATCCTATTAACTCAGCAAACAGGGTCTAACCTCGTTAATTGGGGTTCAAATGTTAAATGGTCATATAATAGACCAGTTGTTCTTTCTTATGAAATTGGTGAAAAAGATATTATTTCATTAGAAACATATGATAAAGGAGTTACATGGTACGGTGCATTAATTAGAGCAGGAGTATGATATGTTAAACAATAATATTGATAATATTGTACAACTTCTTTATGGGCATCACAAATTTATTGAAAGAAATACTGGTGATACTATAGATCCAACAGTACAGCATTATGTGGTGAACAATCAGGGTGTTTTGGCGAACAACCGCCATTTTATTAACTATTCTGCAATGGAAGGTCAACCAAACGGTGACGGGACAACAGAAGGTCAAAGTCTATTAATTTTAGGATACATTTATGCATATCTGGCTACAAATGATCCATTGTTTTTAGATAAGGCAAAGTGGTATTGGGACGCATATCATCAGTACTTTTATGCTGGACGTGAATTACCAGATCCACCTACACCGCTACAATGTAACTGGATAGTTAATGCAAAAGAACCTATATTGGCTAACTGGCCTTTAGCTGATGATGGCTGGCCCACACATGGTGGTTTCAAGGGAGTAGAATTTACATTTACTAATGGTCAATGCAAAATACCACATGGTGCACCATATTATGGTCAGTTCTTGGATAAAGTGACATTTGCATTCAAAGGTGCTTTAGCATGGAACCAAATAAATGCGTCAGTAAAAGCTTTATTACCAGATGGTAGTGTTGATTGGGATACACCAGGTGAACAATATGATGTTGACTGGATTATTGATTTCATGGGTAGAAAAATCGACTGGGATGGTAATATTTTAGCAGAAGGTTTTGACGAATCTGAAAAAGGAACTGTTCAATTAAAGAATACAACAATTAATGGTGTATATAAATTAAATTTTGCTAATCGTCAACCAGTAGAATATGGTGGTGTAATAATTCAACGAAATGAAATGCAACACAACCGCCCACTTCATGTTCCAATTGATTTAGAATTTGCTGATAACGCATCAGATGCAGAATTATGGTTTAGTGATGCTTCGTATTTGTTATATAAAATAACTAAAGAAAGAAAACATTATTTGGGTTGGAAATGTTCACTACTCACATGCTATGCTTATGGTGATATCGACTCCAGAGATAAATTTTTCAGACAAAGTACAATTGTAACCACACCATTCACTGATGGTATTTCCTATGAATATTTTTATCCAAGTGATGCTATTGCTAAGTTTGGTAGAAATTCGTTAGGATACATTACTATCAGACAAGACCAAAGTGCACAGAGTACTATGGAGCAACAAGCTATTTGGTTCAGGGTAAATGCTGATTCAAAATTGCTAGTTGACTATGGTGGCGTGTGCGATGATGGTAAACCGTTATCATTTAAACCAGTACTGGAATTGTCAAAAACAAAAAATGACCATGATGTTGTTCGTTATCGTTGCGGCTTACCAGAAAGTAAAGACCAAAATATCACACATTCATTAACACCGTTAAGTGCATTTGTTAGAGAAAAGAAAGCAGATGGTTCCCCTTATATAATTGCTGATAGTAGAATTGTTGTTCCTTATGGTGCAGCTACGTCCGAAATGTTATATAGTACTGATATATTAGTTACACGCCGCGATACCATTAATCAGTTAGTTTGTGGTGAAGATGATGGTGCTGTTATTGGATTTTGGCTATTAGCAACAAATAAGTCTGAAGTTAAATCTTTTACCTATCGTTCATATGAAGATGATTACAATATAAGAATTGTAGATGATAATGGTTGGAGATGGTGGTGGATGATTCCTGCAACACACGGGGAATGGACTACAATCACACTAAGTTCCGATACATTACGTTTATCTGGGTATCAGCCAAATCATCCAAGTTCTGACCCAAGACCAGATGCACCAGTTTATAGTGAACTAGAAGATATTACTATTTTACCTGATACAACCCCAGTAGATGGTGTTGCTGCAATAATTGATTGGTATTGTATTAATGACATTCCAGAATTATACACGGATGCTGACGGTGATGACTATACTATGACATTTTCAATAACAATTGCAGGTGAATCACCATATACTGCACAGTTAGGGGATTGTGTAATCAAGGATTATTTGTTAAACTCATTGCATTACACACCAGGAACAATACCATTTTCTAACATCACTGACCCGTATGCGAACCAGTATTCAGGATGGCGTGGTTTACCGTATCCAGGTTATCAATATCCTGTGATATATTGTTTTAAAGACCAGCCGGTAGATAACACACGCTTAGGAAACATGTTAAGCTTTATGAAAGATTCCCAAACATGGTTTACTCAACAATTCGGTACTGTTGGTCCGTGTGCACAAGCATATGTTTGGAACCGCTGGGATAACTTAAAATATGGTGAACCAGATACATTTACTATGCTACATTGGGGTGATCAAGCATGGAGTGGGTATGAACCACGTGCGTTCTTTGGGGCTGCCAGAGCATGGCAAGAACTCGCAGAGAGAGGAATTGAACCACCAGCAGATCTTGTTGAATTTTGTGAGAATTGGATTCACTTTTTAATTCAATTTCAAAAAGATAATGATGGTCGTTCACCAACAATCTTCAATAAAGATGGCACAGTTGAAGGTCCAGATTGGGACTTTACAGGTCATATGTGTGGGTTGTGGTTAGCTGGGGCTTGTGCTGCTGGATTGGCTGGATGTAAAATAGAAGGTCTAACAACACTCGCTGATAACTTAGTTCTCGAACTTCAAAAGAATTATGTTATTGTAAATCCAGGTTCACCAATGAATGGTTCATGGAGTCCAGCAGTTAGAGAAGGTACTGATAATGGTATGTTTTTTGGTTTCTGGGCAGGTGAGATTATGCGTGGATTGGGATTATACTCAATGTACCGCTTAAACACACCAAATCGTTTCCGTGATTTATAACTTGACATAGAAAAAGTAATTATGTATAATCAGAGAACTTCATATGGAGTTCTCTTTTTTTATAAGGTGATAAAATGTTAAATGAACGTATTAAAAATGCACTACATGTATTGAACCAAGAAGTAAATTCTATTGATAAAAGTACTGACCGTTATAAAGTAATGCATGAAATCAAACAAGAATTGGAATCTATTAATAAGGGAGAATGGTGGTATCTTCAGCCCGAATATCAAACTCGTGAATTAAACGATGTTGAAAAAGAAATTGTCAAATTCATCACTACTCGTTACTGTGATACATCAGAGAATGAGGTATCAGCGAACTTCAATCTTACTAAATTGGAAGTCGAAGAAAAATTCAATTTTGATTGGCTTGATTGGATTGAAATGGTCATGGAACTAGAAGAAAAATTCAATGTTGAAGTTGATGAAAAGTTCGAGAATAATGAAACGAAGCTGTATGAACTAGTAGAACATATTCAAAAAATGTTGTAAAACTATACAATTGTATACTCTAAATAATATCATCAACTATAGGAGATATTATTATGAGTATGTTAGAAATAATTGTTTCAAAAATTCTTATTCCATTTTGGAAACCAATTTCTTTTGTATTATTAATTGGCGGTTCAGCTTATGCTGGTTGGGAAGCTAATACTTATTACAGTGGATATCAACAAAGCATAGAGCAACAAATAGCTAAAAAAGTTGATACCGCCTTGGATAAAATGCAACAAGAAAATGCAAAAAATTACCTTGAAACTAAAAAAATCATGGAAGATAATGCTAAAGTTATTGAAACAAAGGTTCCTTTTATTGTAGAACGTGAAGTTTATAAGAATGTATGTTTAGATGAAGATGGTGTAAAAGTACTGAATGAACTAAAACAAAATTCTCAAGCAGCGAGGAATAAATTCAAATGAAAAAATTATTAGTTCCAATGATTTCTTTTTTAATTATAAGTGGGTGTGCCGAGCAAGTAAAACTACAATCCCCTGCACCAATTAAACAAGAAATTCTGTTAGAAAGATGTGATGATGATACACCTCTACCACAAAAAATTATGATTGACAAAAATGGTTTTAAAGGTTATGATGGTGCAGAAATTCTTAAAGTACTTACTCGTTGGGATGCAGTCTACAATGAATGTGCTTTAAAACATGACGCATTGATTAAAACTATTCGTGATTTACAAGGTAAAGATATTAAAATCAATATCAAGGAATAAAATGAACAAATATCATGTTTACTATACGACAAAATTATCACTTCTTGAAGAATTAAATCAACGAAGTACTAAGATGAAACGCTACACTTTAAATGGTATTACTTTTCGATATTTCCCACAAAAAGTTCTTACTTTTGTTAAGAATCCAAAATGCGTGGCATGTGGGATTGAAGCTACTGAAGTACGCATTGAACGTTCATTATGTTCTGATCCAGTATATGGTAAACCACATTTAAATGTATATGCTGTATGTGGTCTTTATGAAGTTTTAATGACAGTTGACCATAATCATCTGGCATCTAAGGGTGGACCTGATTTAGAGTCAAACTTTAATACTATGTGCTCCAGATGTAATCAACTACGTTCGAATAAAACTGAAACAGTTGATGAGTTTCTTGAAAAAGTTAAAGGTCGTAATCTTCTCCAAGAACATATGAATAATTTCTTTAATGTACAAAAAAAGAAAAATAACATTGACAAGTCGAAACTACTAGAAGAACGTAGGTTACGTCAAGAATTATGGGAAACCGATCATCTATGGCATGTTCGAGAGTTTGGTCGTCATATGAAAGCTTTGAAAAAAGAACAGAAGAAATTGAATAAACATGATTGATATGATATTATAAGGACTTGAGTATTCAAGTCCTTTTTTTTGGAGAAAATAAATGAAATCTAAAATCTTTTTACCACAATTAATGTGGCATCTAGCAGAGTTAGATGAAAATGATGAATTTACTGACTATGGTGCATGGGATGACAGTACTGAAACTTTTAAACCAGATGTAAAATATAAAATCATCTACAATGAAAGCAAAGGGCACAGAAGGTGGACTGAAGAATTTGATCTCGTATTTCTTGACATGAGCACAAATAAGTTTTATCATTGTACTTATGAACGAGGTTTAACAGAAGATAGACCAGTACAACCATTCAGTAATGAAACTGATGGTGTTAAGTGCAATGAAGTTTCTGTAACCAGAGAAGAAATTATCACTTATCGAACTTTGTGGAAATATTTGTAAAATGCTTAAAGAATTAGATTTTTCAAACTTAGAAATTATCAGTGCTGTAAAAAACATTTCCGATATGGGAGATGAGAAAGCAGTTCTTGTTACTATTACTTTTGTAAAAGAAAAAGATAGCTATAGCCATTTAACTGGTATTGAAGAACTAATTCATAAAACCAATCTTGAGAATGATGGTAAACTCATCAAGCTTCAGGCTTCATATACGCAAAAAACGTCAAATTTTATAGACCTAAATAATGTAGTCAAGGTGGTATACAATCATCCTGAACACACATATAGGAACACGACAAGAAATGAAAATGTTGCTAACGATTCGAATATTATCGAAGATGTTGAATTCATAAACACAATTTTTGATCGTTGTTCTAAGGATTTAAAAAAAGTATACATGTAATGGGACATTATATGTTCCAATGATATAATGTATATAGAAAATGACAACGGACATTGAAAAATGGACACTGAGAACCTACTTCTCTTGAAAATGTAAAGGATAGATGAGCTTTACCGTTGTAGCGAACAGCAGAAGAAACCTGTTAGAGTACTGGCATTCAAACAAACACGATGTAAGACCACGAATCACGGCGACACGGCTGTATAAAGAACTCCGATAAGCATACAGAGAGTTCCTAGATAGATGTATAAGGTTCGCACCTTACCAGATTTGCTAAGGGAGTTCAAGGATAGCGGACGCAATTTTTACAAGAAAGTTGCGTCCAAAATTTGAGAACAAGTACTACTTTGATCGAATAGAGTTAGTACTGAGTGCTGTTGATGAAAAGACCAGCGACCGTTGCATATGACTGCGATAGAGAGAAACCGAGCAACCCGCTTTCGCTCTCTAAATTTTGGTACAAGAAAGATCCGTCCAAAATTTGAGAAATTCGCAATTCGATAATATCCGATGCCATCATCGTCAAGAGAGACTTAATTGTCTCTTTTTTATTACCTTCATTCCCCTGCGGGGGGATGTAATAGTCCTCAACAAATCCCGTCAAGTTTTTAAAGTACATTATCATTTTCAGAAGGAACTAGTTTACGAAGTAAACGCAGTGACTTCTTGAGTTACGAGAGAACGAAGTGAATGAGTAACACAACGAAAATATCCGATAAATCCGAATTAACACAAATGTTATTCAAAGAATATTTTGAGTTTCAGATAAAAGACGAACATCAATTACCACAGCAATATTTGAAAAGAATTAAAGATCCGTCAGTAATTACTAAAGAAACTAATTTTTATAATAGTATTTTGGATTTCGTTAAATCAGTTCATACAACAAGACCTATTGTAGTTTTGTTTTTTGATAAATCTATTCCTTTAGTAGTTCCTGAAAATGTATTTTTTATTTCAGAAACTGATTTAAATAATCAAAGTACTGTAAGTAGATTAAGAAATTGCTTACTTGTAGTATGTGATTCTTCTTTGTATAATAACAGAATACTATGGGATAGAAGTAAACGCAATGCAGTTTCGGAAATGAATCCTGAAATTACCTTTATTATTAACTAAATAATAAGAGAATAACTCTAAGGAGAGATATTATGGAAGATATTAATGATTTACGACACGTAATGGACTTTATCGGAAGTACTGAAGAAGATAATTCATATGATGAAGTACTATTAACTTTTATTGAAAATAGTTTGTTTTTAAGTTCTGCTGCACATAACTGGCACTTACAATGTCATTTTTATACAAAGCATTTACAATTAGATGAACTATATAAAGAATTACCAGAATATGTAGACGCATTTGTTGAAGGTATCATGAATAATCGTGGTGCTTTGCAAGTTGGGACTGGTAATAGTTATCGTTTTACACCAATTGAAGATTGTGTACCAATTCTTGAAGAATATGTTGAGCAATGCAGAGCAATTCATGATATGCTTGAAGAATCGGGTGATTACGGCAGTGTAAACACATTAGAAGATATTATGAGTTTTGTTGAAGGAACACTTTACAAACTTAAAGTTTTACAATAAACTATATGGAGAGTCGCTATGACTCTCCTTTTCTTTTGGAGAAATAATATGAAATCGCATGAGTTAGCAAAATTACTACTATCTCAACCAAATCTAGAAATTTATCATTATGATGCAGAGAGTGACTTGCATTATCAGAATTTTGATAATAGATTAATGGTTACACCATCTGGTATTTTCACAACGGTAAAACCTACATCAGTTTCTGAAAATGTACTTACACCATACGAAACCCCCCTCTTGGGTCATGTGCAAATTTTCTTTAAGGATGGTACTATTACTCCAAAATTGGAGGGTTCACATATTCAAACTGTTCTTAACTTAGAATCTGGGTTGATATTTAACATTCCTTATGAAAAGCCAATTGTTTTATTAGGTAAAAATCAATCAGCACCATCAGGGAATCAAAATGCTGTTTGGTATACACCCGATGATATTGATTTCATTTCAGTACTGACAGAATATGATCCTAATACTTGGCATGAAACATGGGAAAATATGTCATATGATGAAGCAATTGAATGTGGTAAAAATTTAGCCAAAATGTTATTTCCACAAAAAGAAGAACTTTCACAAGAACAAATTGATTCATTTTCTAAAGATTTTCCTGATTCTGAATTCAATGTAAAAGTATCACCTTCTATGATTGATAAAATTGAAAAATAAAAGAGGTTGAACATGAGTGATTACCGCGTAACATCTGGACTAATGGCCCGTCTTATTGAAGCAGTTCCTGAAGATGATTATGAAGCTATTTCAGATCGTCTTTTTGACGCAGATTCTAAACTCCATATTACATATGATGGTGCATTGATTTACAGTACTGATATTGATATGTCTAGTTATGAATTTGAGATTTCTTTTGGTAACAAACTAACTACTGAAGAATTCGCTCAAAAATGTGAGCGTGAAGGGTTGTGTATTGATATTAGTTCAGTTCAGCCATATACATCACTGTGGTATGATGGTGCTGATAGTCCAATGTCTACTACATCTTTACAGGATTTTCTAAATGCAAATCAAAAAGATTAAATTCCACCAGCATTGTTCTATACATGAATGTGATGATTGTGGTATGAACATGAGTGACATTTATACAGTTTCCTGTAAAGGATTCAAATTCACTCACGGTGAACCTGCATATTGTTATGGCACAGAAGAAGGTGATATCGAAGTAGTACTGAAAGAATTGTTCCAGTACTTGCAAAGTGTAGGTCATGATGTTACAATACCCACATATTATGAAGATGATTATGATGCACATGTAGAAGAAAATACATATTATAATCAATTCGTTTATGGTAATGGTTTTATCACATACCTACATGAGAATGGTATTGAGGTAAAAACTAAGTACACCAGTGATGATTATGATGATGATAATTCTATGGAGATTGTAGATTGAAAGCAAAAGACTTAGCAGCACTGTTGTTGCAGAATCCTGAAATGGAAGTGTATCATGAGCACATGCACATTGATGACATGTGTGACGCTTACTATTCACCAGAAAATGTGTCTGGTATTGAAATTACCCCTAGTGGAGTATTCATCAGTACTGAACGTATTGATTACAATTCCCAGCAAGAAATCAAAACTCCACATAACAAACCTCGCATTGGTGCAATTGACCTAGTATTTCATCAGGACCGTTTGGTGGAATATGATGAAGACGATGGTACTACCCGAACAGATGTTGAGAATGTTGTTTTTCGTTTTTATAATGCATACGAAGACCCAACTACTGGAGAAGATTTCTTCCGTGAGCTATTTGAGGATGGAGAAGTTTATGGTCAGGATGGTACGGTTTTTGTACTGGACCCTAACTATGAGCCAGATCACAATACATGGCAATTCTATACACCAGAAGATGTAATGGAAGTTAAAGTACTTACTGATCTTGACGATAAATGGAATCCTATGTATACTTCAATGACATATGAAGAAGCCAAAGAATACTTCGTTTCTAAACTAAACATTACAAAATAATAAGGATTCACAAATTTATGAAAATTGTTGCAAGTGCATGGATGAAACTACCAGATGGTACAACTGCTTTTGAAGAATATGGCTTTGTTGAAAGTGTCGATGAATTAAAGCGTTTCAAGAGTGAAAATGATGATGATGTTTTTGATATTGTATTTGTATATCATCATATTCCTAATGATACTGATTATGAACATTATTATTATCATCCTGATTTGTTGGAAACACTTGTATGCGACAACTATCATGAAATTGATGAAAATACAGCTTTACTAATGTTGAGTACCGTATCTCCGGTATAAGGAGTAATATGTATAATCTTATAATTATCCGCGAACCATATGAATCTGACAACAGTTCAACTGATGGTGAGGTTTTAGTATATCAAAGTTATGAACAAAGTGGCATTGAACATGAATTAAAAGATTATTTACGTCAACATATATATCTATATCGTACAGAACCACGTGAACAGTATGGAGATATAATGTTTATCGTAACTCATAATGGTGCAGTAATTGAACATGTAAATATGACAAATAACATGTATTTTCATAATTACACTGACACGTCTAAAGAATTAGGAAACGATTTCAATGCTATTTACAATGCATTGCGTAAGAATTTTTTAAAAAATGACAAATTCTGTACTGATATTAGATTAGAAGAAGCAAATACAAAAAAGAAACTTTCTCGAAAATACGAGAGTGATAGAAAAAAAGAACAAGAGATTCAGCGTTTACACGAATTGATGAAAAAATACCCTAATGAGGTACAACATGGCTCTTAGAGGTTCAAATCAATATAAATGTATTGCAGAGATCAGGAAGAAAGATGGAACACTTGTAGACCGAACATTAAAGGAAGAATATAAAGAACTACGTGATGTGGTGCATAATGATAGTTATGGCGGGATGCGTCGTCAAAAAATTTATGAATATCTAAAGAAAGGTTTAGAAATTCAGGTTAATGGTCTTCATTGTATTCAAACAAAAAATGATCCTGATATTCTACGTTTGTTGAAAGAAGATAAGATTGAAATGTTTAATGTTCCTATTTCATTCTATGGTAATAAACTAAAATGTAAGCATACTTTCTTGAGGATTAAAAATGGTTGATTCATTTATGAAAAAAATCTTTAAAAATTTACTATCTGGATTTGAAAAAGCAGTCCGTCTTATTTTCAGTTCAGTTGTAATGGTTATTACAGTACTGGCATTTTCTCTAGTACTGCATTTTGTACCATTCTGGTTAGTCTTTATTGTACTTATTGCTCTGCTAGGTGCACATGTTTATTATGTTTACCGTGCCGCATTGGATGATGATAACGATTAAATGTATTTGACCTCACTATGTGGGGTCTTTTTTAAGGAAAATTATATGCTTATAGAAACAGAAACATTTAAGCGTTTTATAGACGTATGTCGTGATACGTGTTTTTGTTTTCTTTCATCACAAGAACAGTTCGATGCAATGAGTGATGTGTTAGGTTATCGCCGTTCGGTATTGATGTATTTTGATGGTCCTTTGATTGAAGTTCATGATGATGTGTATTCCCTACAATATGTATCAATTAACAATGCGTTCATTTTTATTGCTGACTCGTACTCAATTGTAGTTGAGGAACGTGGTAAAGGTATACCAACAACACACTATATTGATTGTCAAAGAACTGATTGTGTTTATAGTTCTGGACTAATACAAACACCAATTCCATATCCTAGCATTTATATAAACACACTCCATCAAGAAATTATTGAGTACTGTAATAGTATTTCTGATACAGATACACAGTATTTTCCTATTGTATTATTGAAAGGAGTTAGAACATGAGATGGCGTAAACGACACGTAAAAAGATTTGATAAAATAATCAAAAAATATTACTCACATAAGTTAGATCCAATCATACTTCAACTAAGAAGTAGTATGTTTGATAGACGTTTTCCACAGTGTTTAGAATCGTACAGTCGTAAACGTTACAAGAATGAATACCTGGTATATCGTTATGATTTATCAGAATTCTTTTTGAATACTCGTGTATCTGTACCCATCAGACTGTACTCAAGGGTAAAACGAAGTAGGGTTCAAGATATTACATATGGATATCTTATGATTGAAATCGACGACCTCAATGAAAAAACTGGCAGAAATTACAGTACTTTATGTCTGGAAAACCATGATTCAATAAAAAGAATCATAGAAGAGTTGGGAAAGTGAGATTTTTAGTGCTATAATTGGAGATGAGTATGAAATACATCGATAAAGGTACAGTGGAGACACAGTACTGGAATATCCATATTGCTGGTGATATTCAAACAGCAAGAGAATACACAAGAAAATTTGCGTTTAAGCATGGCTTTTGTGTACAATTAATTCCCTGTGAATATATCTACACTGGTGGTCTTGAAAGTGGGATGTGTGCTCGTATTATTCAGTACCCACGCTTTCCAAAAGAAGAAGTATATCTCAACCGAGATGTATTAAACTATGCAAAGGGTTTAGCTGAAGAGTTGTGTCAAAAGAGCTTTACTATAGAGCGAAATAATGATACAATTTATTATGAAAGTGATGAACCTTTACACAAGAAATAAAAGGAAAATATATGAATGGACTAAAGAAATTTGGTAAAGATTTTCTAAAATGTATACGCTATACATATGATGCAAACCCAGAAATGACTGCTATTGTGGGTGTGTTTATTACACTTGTTGTATTAAGTTTTATTGTGGTGTAAAAGTATGATTGAAATCAATGCTGATATCTATTGTAGTGCAGCACCAAATTACTTCATTTATGCTTTGAGTACATTTGGTGAAACTGACGGTGAAACTTTTGTTTTAGTAGATAATACTACATGGTACAAAACAAGTAATAAAATTCCTAAAGACGTTTTGGAAACATATGTTCGTATTGAAAATAAAAACATATATGTAAATTTATAGGTAAAATATGATTGAAATGGAAGGAACTCTGGTGTATGATCCAGACCGTGGCACTATGAAAAAGAAGAAGGACTTCTGGTTAGTACTACAACTTCCATTACAGTTGGTTCGATACTACCAGTACTTCATCAGAACTGACTTACATATTGATATTAAAGACCCACAATGGGGAGCACATGTCAGTATCGTTCGTGGTGAAGTGCCACCAAATCCAGAGTACTGGAAAAAGTACGATGGAATGAAAGTAAAGATAAAGTTCAATCCTTGTATTGAGATAGTAAAAGATAAAAAGAATCCAGGTTCATTCTTTATCATTGAATTTGAAGATGATTTCATCACACATATTAGAAATGAACTAGGACTACCAACCAAGTACTTTAAATATCACATCACTGTAGGTAGAACTTACTACGATTAATGTGGTTTTTACAGTAAATATGTCTTGTAATAAAATAAAAATATGCTATACTACTTAAACATTTGAAAAGAACGTTTTTGTACTGTAGAAAGTCCGATGAGGCTTTTGCAAATGGCCTCTTTGCCATCTTTGTGATTGCCCATCTTAACAATCAACAAAGGAGGCGTTTTGAAACAAGCGAAAAAAGCACTGAAAACTAAGACTACTTATGGTGTTCTAGTTTGCACAGTACTTGTCGCTGCGATTGGATTTTATGGTTTTTCTCAAAATGATCGTGTATCATCATCGGACGAAAGTCAGGTACACAATTTAAAACCACAAGTTACGCAAATTCAAAAGCAGGAATTACCAAAGGTAGAAATATCAAAGGATGTTCCACGCGGCGAGAAGCATTATACGGTTCAACCTGGTGATAGTTATTATTCTATTGCTAAAAAGTTTAAACCTAAAAATGTACAAATTGAAGAGTATGTTATTTTGTTGAAAAATATCAATTTAAATGCTACTCTTCATACTTCTCAGGGTATCTTTATCCCAACAAAAGAGGATTTGAAGAACGTATTGTTACCAGATGTGACTGTACTGTTTGATTATAATGATCCAGAAATTGTCAATCACATCAAAGAAGCTGAAGGTTCAATTGAATTTCAGTCCAAGAACAAACGCCGTTTACTTGGTGGGAAAGTCGGAGTTCCTTTCCACAATTCTAAATTTCATCCCTACAAGGACATGAAAGGTAATTATACAATAGGTTATGGGCATTATTTGGGTAGAAAAGAATCTGATGCGATTAAGTACAGAAACGGTATTACCAAAGCTCAAGCCAATAAACTTTTAATGCAAGATATGAAAAGAACATATAATGACTTTTTATTATTGATGCAGAAAAAAGAAGCAGTAAATCTGACCAAAGAACAACAACGTATTCTTTATGAAATGTCCTATACAATGGGTGTTGATAAATTAGCAACGTTTAATAAACTTTGGAAAAGTGTGAAAAATGATAACCCTAAGAAATTTAAAAAAGAAATTATGAATTCCTTATGGTATCGTCAAGTTACAAACCGAGCAGATTTGTTGTTAAGTTCACTCTAAAAAAAAGGAAGGTGAAGTATGCTAAATCTAAATATTCAAGGCAACGTTGATATCACTCCAGCAATCCAAGATGCTATTTACAATGAAGCAAAAAGTCTGGATAAGTACCGTACTTCTTCAGTACTAGACATTGGTGTTCATGTTAAGAAAGAGCATAAAACTCAATATGCTGTAACTTTAACTGCTGGTAGTAAATCAGTAACTGCTGATGATGCTGATTTGTATAAAGCAATTGTTGAATCTTTTGATAAGATGGAAACTGTATTCAGTAAAGACAAAAGCATTAAATTACACCGCCGAAACCATCCAGAACACCCAGTTCTTGATGATTTGACAGAAAACGAAGAGTAATATATACTAAAGGGACAGATTAATTCTGTCCCTTTTCTTATGGAGTTTTAATTATGAATTATTCCTGGATGGAAATTGTAAAATCTATAATATCAACACATGATATGGACTTACCTGAACACCTAGTTATTAATAGATGGTACTATCCATATCCAGATAACCGTTGTGTTGGGATTGGATTTTTTATTAATGAAAAATCTCAATATATTGGATTAATTGAAGATTATACAAAAACCAACATTGCGTTCTCTATTGAGTTGAATGTAGATCACATAAAATACTACACTAATAAAATGGACGAAGACGATGGTGATGTTATAATTCCAGCAGAAATAGACGAAGCTTCATTTTTTCAGTTATCATTAATTCATGATGTATCTGATATTACTTATGATAATGTGAAAGACCTTTTTATATTGTACAATAAACTGTATAATTACTTTTTATAACCGAGGAATTGAAATGGAATATACCATTGGTGTAATTGTATGTATCGTAGCCTTACTCGCAGGAGTTTGTGTGATGATTTACTGTGATGCGGAATCCAGTACTGAAGTAGGAACAACAATAACACTTAAACCTAGTGTTAAAGTTAATGATAATTATTGCTATGATCCAAACACTAATCGATATGAGATTTGTCTATGAAAAAATTTGATATTAAACCTATTATTGATGCTATCGAAATTAAATTAAAAAATACTAAAAAGCCAGATAGTACAGGTTTGTTCTTTAGTTTAGATAAAATGTATTATGAAACACACGTGTCAAGTTATGATAGAACAGGAAATCTCTTCATCCGTACATATAACATATTTTATAGTGAAGATGTTTTTATGATAGATATAAATCTGGATGAAGGTATAGTGTTGATGTATATTGAGGATGTTCAATCCACAGAACAACGAAACGGGACTCTTCCTATTGCTGCTACAGAGGAAGAGTTTTTGCAATATCAGTTCATTGAGGATACCTTTGGTATTGACTTTGATACATATCAGAGTATAATGAGGGTATACGAACTTTATGAGGATTATGTGATTGGACGTTACTAAAATTCCAAAATTTAATGAAACGTTAAAGTACTTTGCTGAACACGAAATCAGTACTGAAAGACGTGGTTTGATTTCATACAATCATCATCGTGTTATGTACACTAATAATTTCCAGGGTACAGTTCGTATTAAATTTCGTAATGCACTCGACGACAATGATGAATTGTTAATTTTACTACGAAAAAGTAAGATAGAATTGACATACGCAACTCACCATATTGAAAGTGAGTTGATGTGGCACACACTATCAAAAAAAGAAGGGACATTACCAGTTGATGATAATGGACCGGAAACACTTGATCAGTACATGTTCATTGATGATACATTTGGTATTGACTATTCTGCATATCAGTGTATACTAGCTATACACAAAAAATATTACGACCGTCTACGTGATAGATTAATTTAATTGGAGGCATTATGATTGCTATGTTAGAAGAAGATTGGGGTGTTTCCGAGCAAGGCACAGATGAATATGAATACCCAGAATACCAACCAAAAGGCTTCTGGGAACGTCTACGTGATTGGTTGATGGGGGAATAACATGAAAAAGTATTTGGTTGGCGGTTACGTCCGTGACCGTTTAATGGGCATCCGTGCAAAAGACAAAGATTATGTCATTGTTGGTGCATCCGAATCTGATCTTAAGTACTTGCAAAGTATTGGCTATAAGCAAGTAGGTAAGGATTTCCCAGTATATCTAAGTCCAGAAGGTAATGAACACGCATTAGCCCGTACTGAGCGTAAAACTGGTACTGGATATGGTGGCTTTGAAGTGGATACAAAAGGCGTAACACTAGAACAAGATTTGTATCGCCGTGACCTTACAATTAATGCAATTGCGTATGATCCAGTACTACAAATTCACATCGATCCATACGGTGGTAAAGCTGATATCAAGAACAAGATACTACGTCATGTTTCTGACCATTTTAAAGAAGATCCATTACGCGTGTTACGTCTTGCTCGATTTGCTACTCGTTATTCAGACTTTACTATCCATGAAAGCACTGAGGAACTCGCTATTGGAATGGTCAATAGTGGTGAACTAAATCATCTTGTTCCTGACCGTGTTTTTGTGGAATTCGAAAAAGCATTTTCCGAAGAAAAGCCTGCAAAGTTCCTTAAGACGCTAAGTAAATTTGGTTATTACGAAAAGGTGTTTAATACATCTTTGACCAAAAAGAATTTAGACCTTATTGATTATATTGCAGAGAACTGTACGGATGTATATAAACCATATTTTCTGTGGTCTATTCTTCTAGAAAATGAAGAAGTAAATAATGATTCAGTACTTAACGGTGCTATTAAAGTTCCAGTTAAGTATGTTAAATTTAGTAATTATATCAAACGTTTCCGTGATGATATCAAAACATTCCGTAAAAAGACCCCAATTGAAATGGGTAATATTTTATTGGATATGAATATTAAAAATAACGGAGGTGAAGAATTCCTTTATAAAGTTTTGGAATACTTCATTTTGCGAAAAGAAATTGATTTAGAACTTGAAGATCTAATTATTAAAGTTTATGATCGTTATACTGATGTTGAATTGCCAGATATTCAGCAAATGGTTAAAGATGGTGAACTTGAAACGTCAGAAATTCGTGATTTTGTTTGTGAACTTCGTTACGAAGCAATCAAACAAATGTTCTAAAAAATAGTGGGACAAAAAACCAATAACTGATATAATTATTAGTATCTGAACATCGATTGATGACAAAGAGATAAGATATGCGTTATAGTTGTGGTATAATATTTTATCGTGATGGTCAGATACTTATCGGACATACAACACGGACAGAATCATTGGGATTTACCTAAAGGGAAAGCTGAGGGTAATGAAACTTTCAAAGAAGCTGCTGTACGTGAATGTTTCGAAGAGACAGGATACGAAATCGATGAAGATGATCTTCTGTTTCTTGGTGATGTATCCTATAGAAAGGGAAAAAGGTTAGTACTTTTCTTTTATACTGCCAAAGACAAACCAATACCAGATGAATTAGTTTGTAAAAGTACTTACACTAATAGATATGGTAAGAGTCATCCAGAATTGGATAAGTTCATGTACATTGATGTACGAGAATGTCAAAAGTATTTGACTGAACGAATGTGTAACAGTATTATTAAAGCTGTTAAAGCTTTTCAAAGAAATAGAAGGAAATAACATGAAAGTTAAAATTTATGGTCGCAAGACTGGTTGTAAATTTTGCGACACTGCAAAAGCTGTATGTGAACAAAATAAATTTGAAATGGAGTTTGTAGATATTGTTGCTGAAGGTATCGATGGTTCAAAACTGTCTGAAATTTGTGGTGAACCAGTTCGTCAAGTTCCTCAAATTTTCGTAAATGACATTTATGTACCAGGTGGTTGTACTGGATTTATTGAAGGTCTTAAAGAAGGTCGTTGGAACTAATGGATATTGAAAAAGTATCATCTCGTGCAAAACAACTAGCTGATACGTTGGGAGTAGAGTTCAAAATTCCTGATATTTCAATAGCTAAAGAAAAAGCCCAGATTAAAATTAACAAAATGAAAGAATATCTATCTAAACAAGAACAGTATGATTCCGCTGTAGAATTTATTGTAAAATCTTTTAGTAAAGATGATATTTTGGCATTTATCAAACATGTGAAGGTTTCTGGCAACCCTAAATAAATGTGAAGAACAAAAAGTTCTTCTTAACAATTTGGGAGATACTATTATGCTCAGTTTTCGTGAACAATTAGCAAAAGGTCAATTTCAGGCTAAAGCTCAAACTAATATTCCTAAAAAATCTGCATTTTTAGGAACAATTACGGAAGATGGATTTTGTGATTATGATGCACCAGAAGATTCATGGTACATTACAAAAGACACAAAACGCAGTAATAGACTTCACAAAAGTACAATAGCTAGAAAGCATCGAAAAGAATTAAAGAAAATCCGTTTCGGTGAAGAAGAATAATTTAAAATAAGGACTCTGACCACAGAGTCCTTTCTTTTCGGAGAATATAATGATTCATGAACACCGAGGTAATCTGTTTGAATTATTCAGTACTGTAACAGATGATAAAACAGCAATACATATAATTGCTCATGGTTGTAACGCACAGGGTAAAATGGGTTCAGGTTTTGCAAAAGAGCTAAGAAATCGTTACCCAATGGCATATGATGATTATAAAGCATATGAAAAGGAAATGGGATTTCTTAGAATTGGACAAATTGCATATTCAGCAATTAACGATAATTTGATTATTGCAAACTGTATTACCCAAAAAATGTACGGTAATGACGGTGCTAAATATGTCAGTTATGATGCAATCGACGATGTGTTCAAACATCTAAATTATTTTTGTAAAGTTGATCGAGATGTTCATGTACACTTCCCGAAAATTGGAGCCGATTTGGGCGGCGGTAACTGGAACGTTATCAAAGAAATCATTGATCACCGACTGGTCAATGCAGAAAAACACTTATACATTCTAAAATAAACAAAAGGACTTGACAAAAATGACTATGACCGTTAAACTACTAAACATCAATAACATTGGCCCAGTACTAGCAGTTCTTCAAACCGATTCTGCTGAAGCTGTTGTAGTTAACTACCCAGCACAACTAGGGACTGACGAAAATGGTGAAATCATTCTTCGTGATTATCTAGAGTTTGTTAGTATGGAGAAAAATGTTATTTTTTATAAATCCAACATTATTAGTGTTAGTGATGCAAACCCTGCATTAGTTGATGCTTATGTTGATGCTATTAAAGCAATCGAAAACACTCCAAAAGTTTTCGTTCCTGAGAATAAAATCATTCTATAATAGAGGTATATAATGGCTGCTAATGACGTTAAAGTAAAAACTATCCAAGCTATCGTAGTACTGAAAGATTCTACACCATCCCCTAAAGAATTAGTAATGGCTGGGATGACTATGTTACATCAATACAACCCTGAATCACCTAACTATGTTCAAGAATACGAAGCTAAGAAGTTTAAAGAACATTGGCAGTCATGGATTAAAGATAATGAAATGGAGCAGGTAGTATATGCTGCTGATGACATTTTCGAACTGGAACAAATTGAATATCTAGCTGGTCAACAATCAGTGCCATTGAGCATTTTCGGAAATGGTGAAGAAGTTCTGGTATTGGGACCATTCACTGCTGATGATATCATTCACTTACTGAGTAATTGTAAGAAAATTGAATAAAAATTCAAAACTATCAGGTTACCGTAACAACACGTTGAAGTACAATGATATTAAGTACTGGGTTGATCCTTACTTAAATAAATCATTGTTAATGTACAGAGATAAATCACGAGATCTATATGGAATATATGTTACTCAGTTAATATATATAATAGATTCCGAACATTTTACTCCATTGGTATACCTGTACTGCTTGTATAATTCAAAATAACTATTAGCACCTCTAAATAATGTATATAAACATTAATGAGGTGCTTTTTTATGTCTTACGATTATATGGGTGGAAACCCTGATGCTCCTAACTTTGACCATCGTGAAAAACTGAAAGATGTTATCACTCAAATGTTGGGTGCTGGGGCCGTTGAGGTAGAAATTACTGATGGTCAATTAGAAATTGCAATTGATAATGCGGTATCGAATTACAGAGCGTGGAGTTCTGCTTCTAAAGAAGAAGCATTTTTAAATATGAAATTTTATGATTCACAATCTGTATATATGCTACCAACTGAAGTTGAAATTGTTAAAAAGATTTATCGTTATGGTAATGGTTACTTAAGTTCTGGTAGTGGGAACTCAGTAGACCCGTTTTCTCTAGCATTCACCAACACTTACTTATTGACTTCAGCACGAAATGCTGGTGGATATGATCTAACTACATATGATTTTAGTTTTCAGTTCCAAGAACTGGTAGGTCGTATGTTTGGTCGTGATATTATATTTCAATTTAACCCAATGACCAAAAAATTAATTATAGATCGTGATATTCGAGGTACTGAAGAAGTACTATTACACGTGTATCATAATATTCCTGAACCATTGTTGTTCCAAAGGCAGCAAAGTTATCCTTGGTTGCGTGATTGGGCTTTATCCGAAGCAATGATAATGTTGGGTCGTAACCGTGCTAAATTCGCATCGCTTCCTGGACCACAGGGAACGTTTTCTATGGATGGTGATACCTTACGCAATGAAGGTTTACAGCTTCAAGAACAGCTTAAAGAGCGTTTGAAACGTTATCAAGATGGTGCTGAACCACTCGGTATGATTATTGGCTAAATTAAAAGGACTCCTATATGGAGTCTTTTTTCATATTATGTGATATAATGATAATATTAATCTAAAGGAACTTGTCATGAATAATAACATAAATGTAACGTATAACAGATATCGTTGTGGTAGACCAACGCTTGATTACGAATCAACTGAAAAGTACTGGAAATTTATCAAAGATTCAATCATTGATGTTATCGGTAGAGATCGAATAAATGCATGGGCGAGTATATATCGTGATGATGGGGAAACATTTTTTATTACTTATGTTTCTATATATTATGGTAATGAGTCAATTCTTGGATTACTTGAAAGTTTAGTAGGAAAGGATTTAATAGAAATTATATAAAATACATGGAGTAGTATAATGGGAAGACAAATAATTGCAATTAACGGAACTATTGGAAGTGGTAAAGATACATTTGGTGAATCTTTTATTAATAATGGTTACACACGAATGTCATTCGCAACCAATCTAAAAGATTCAGTTGCTGCCATCTTTGGATGGGACCGTGAAATGCTTGAGGGGTCAACTAAGGAAAGTCGTAAGATTCGTGAAGAACCGGATCAGTACTGGTGTGATAAGTTAGGTCGTAATGATGTATCCCCTCGATGGGTATTGCAGAATTATGGTACTAATATTTTGCGTAAGTATTTTCATAATGATATTTGGGTATTCAGTTTAGAAAAATCAATGCAAGACATAGATGGAAATATCATCATCACTGATTGCCGTTTTCCAAATGAATTAAAAATGATTAGATCGAATAATGGGACTATTATTGAAGTTCAACGTGTTCTACCACATTGGTATGGTTTGGCTGCCTCTTATAATAAAGGGGATATTAATATTAAACCAGTTGAACTTGAATCAGTACACGAATCTGAGTGGGCTTGGATTGGAATAAACAATCCTGATATAATTGTACAGAATAACAGTACTATTGATGATTTACATAAAAAAGCAATGGACATTATTTATTCTAATACATAAATTATAAACAATAAGGACTGGACAATTAAATCCTTCAATAAATAAGACTATACGAATATATTTCGAATAACCAATTATTTTTGGAGGATTTAATATGGCAGGAGATCTACTCTCACCTGGCGTTTCCATTTCAGTAACTGATGAAAGTATGAGTACCGCTGCTGCTCCTGGCACTGTACCACTATTTGTAATCGCTACTGCTGAAGACAAACTTGTCCCAGGAAGCAGTGCAATTGCTGCGGGAACTACTAAAGCAAACGCTGGAAAACTACAGCTTCTAACATCACAAAAAAGCTCACTTGATACCTATGGTACACCAATTTTTCAAATGAATAACGGTTCTGTTGTTCAAGGTGATGAACTAAACGAATATGGCCTACATGCAGTATATTCTTATCTAGGCATTACTAACCGTGCATATGTAATTCGTGCTGATATCGATCTAGCACAACTAGCACCAAGTGCTGAAGCACCAACTGGCCCAGTATCCAATGGTACTTTGTGGTTTGATACCGCACAATCACAAGTAGAAGCGTATGTAGCGAAGAAAGATAGTCCAAGCAGTTTTTATGATTGGCAACTTAAGCCAGTAACTATTGTAAGTGCTGAAGAAGTTGAAGATGTAAGTCTAGTAGGTTTAAATGTTGATGATTTAGTTCTACGTTACAAACCAAGCAATGGTCAGATGCTAATGTATAAACGTTCTGCTTCTGGGCTAGTGCAAATGGAAACTTATCTATCACCAATTAACAAAGTTCCAGTTGGCTCAACTGTAGAAAAAGGTAACATTTGGATTCGTGATGGTTACACCCAAAATGGTTCAAACTATTTTGGTACTCGTTTTGTTATTAAACGTTATGCATCCCTAACTCAAGTTTGGAATATTGTACCAGCATATACTGGTAATTCATTCCAAGAAATTGAAGCGAAAAGTGGTGTATTAAACAATAGTTATATCGCATCTCGTTTTGATGAAGATAGTAAGAGTTTCTCTTTCTATATTCAAAGTGCAAAACTAACAACAATTAGTGCTCCTGCTTTGCCACTTGGTGAAACTATTATTGAACAAGCAGGTGCTGATAGCTATATGACTTTTGTTTATTTGAATAAATCAGTTAAAGTACTAGCAGTTCCACAAGGCGGTGTTATTAATACCCAAACTATCATCAATAATCTAAATGCAAATGCTGAAATTATTAACGATGGTTTTAAATTTAAACGTGAAACTAATGGTGGTTTAGTTGTTTCCAATACAAAAGGTTACAGTTTCAAAATCACACAAAGTGGTGATGATATTTTTGCTGAATCTGAACTACAAAAACTAACTGTAGATAGTAACAACTACTCTCTAATTAACGTTAATAACTTCCGTGTTAGTTATTCAGTACCACGTAGTGTAGCAAAAGAAGGAACTCTCTGGTATGATTTCGGGAACTCCGATAATTTAACTGTAACTATGTATGTTGCTGATGTTGCTAATGATGAATGGGATCTAGTACAAGAAGAAAACAAATATGTACAAGTTGATGAACCAGCGGCTGACCGTTTAATTTGGGTTTGTCCTTTGTCTCAAGGCATTGATGGTTATGATTTCTATCGCAACGTTGATGGTGAATGGGTTAAACTTGACAGTACTGACCAAAGTACACTAAATGGTATGATTTTCCAAGACTTTAATTTCCCAAGCCAAGTTCCTGCGGCGGCATTGTATCAAAATGGTATGCTTGCAGTTGACCTAGGTAACACAGAAGGTGTTGTTAAGAAAATGGTTAATGGTCAATGGGAAGTTGTTAGTGGTGTAAGTCTTGATGGTGCTGGCCTATTTGGTCGTGCTGCACAACGTCAACTAGTAGTTGAAGCACTAGCTGCTGTTATTATTGGTAATGATGACATTCGTTCTGAATTTATTGATTTTAACCTAATTTGTGTACCTGGTTACGTTGAAACACTTGATGAATGTGTAACTTTAAACACTGATCGTAAAGAAACTGCATTTATTGTTACTGACGTTCCAGCACGTTTGAATCCAACCGGAAACGGTAGTGCTGTACAACAATGGGCTACTAATGCTAACAATGCACCAAGCAACGGTTCAGTTGGTCGTACAACTGCTTATGATTATGCTGCTCAGTATATGGGTTGGTGTCTAAGTACTAACGTTGATGGTGAAGAAGTTGCAGTTCCTGGTAGTACTATTGCAATGCGTACATATGCATACAGTGATAGTGTTAGTTATGTATGGTATCCACCTGCTGGTACAACTCGTGGTGTTGTAACAAACGCTGCAAGTACTGGTTTTATCAACAGCGAAGGTGAATATCAACCAGTAGTATACAACCAAGGTCAACGTGACGTTATGTATACTAACAACATTAACCCAATTGCAATGCGTCCTAACCGTGGTTTGCTTGTTTATGGAGATAAAACTCTATCTGCTAATCAAACTTCTGCACTAAGTCGTGTTAACGTTGCTCGTTTAGTTGTTTATATTCGTCGTCAACTAGAAATTATTTCCGAACCATTCCTATTCCGTTTGAATACTCCAAGTACTCGTCAGGAATTTAGTGGTGTAGTTAATAGCTTCTTGGCTGAAATTGTTCAACAACAGGGTCTTTATAACTTCGCAGTGGTTTGTGATGAAAGTAACAACACCGCAGAGCGTATTGACCGTAATGAACTTTGGATGGATATTGCAATTCAACCAACTAAGAGTATTAACTTCATTTACGTACCAATCCGTATCGAGAAAACTCAATAAAACACTAAGGGAACCTTTTGGTTCCCTTTTTTATTGATTAAAATTAAATACCTTTATATTGATGTTATAAAGGGACATTATGGATATGGAAGAAATACTAAAAAGAACAATACAAGATGTCAGTAAAATAGTTTTAACTCAGTTGGAATCAGTACACATACTAAATATATTTTTAAAAAATTTGGAAGATTGTCGGTATAATTGAAAAATACGAAGTATACACAAATGGAAAATGGTCTATATCAGTAAACTATATTGACCACACTAAACGAAAAAGATACTTATATTGTGTTAATATTAATTGGTTCCCTGTTGATGACACTTTAGTTAATTAAAAATATACTTCCAGATAGATAAATAATATAAAGATGTCATTCCATAATAGGAGAATATAAATGGCTACAATGCTTGATCGATATGGCGTACCGCTCGCTGGCGGTGGTCGTATCTCTATGAAACAACCAAAAGCAAAATACAAATTTCGTGTTATTTTCTTTGGTTTTGGTACTAATGATGATGGTAATATGATTACACTAGACACCAATACAGTTGGGGCAGTATCTGTATCACATGAAAATGTTACTGTTCATAGTTACAACAGTTCTGCACACTATAAAGGTAAGTACACTTGGGATACAATTGATGTTGCTTTCCGTGACTCAGTAGGTAATGCTTCTGCTAAAGCACTATACAACCAAATGCGTAAAGAATTCAACTACTACAGTCAAGAATCTCGCATGACAGATTCACAATTTAAATTTGAAATGTGGATTCAAGAGCTTGATGGTTCTAATAGTGAAAATACAACAAACTTGTTTGAAGGAACATTGAGTACTTGGGTATGTCAAGGTTGCTTTATTGAATCCAGCAACTTTGGTGATTGGGATTATTCCTCAAGTGAAGCACAAGTTATTTCAATGACTGTTCAACCAGATGGTTGTGCTAAATTGGGTCCAAATGGCGAAGCGTTCGGTGATGAAGTTAGTGGCTTCGGTAATCCATCAACTGCTACCTCTATTTCTGGTGCACAAACTAATATTAGTAGTACTACTCTACCAGATAGTAACTTCTACGAAAATTAATTTTATTTAAACTTAATATATAGCCTCGAATCTATTCGGGGCTTTTTTTATGCTAAATAAAGTATAATGCCTTATAAAATAAAAAGAGGTTGCTATGGCAAATAACATGATTAATAAATATGGCGTTCCTTTACCATCGGGGCGTAATCGTTCAATGCTACAACCGAAAGCAAAATACAAGTTTCGTGTTATTGTGTATAATTTCGGTACTGATATAGATGAACGTGATCACATCGCATTAGATGTTGATAAAATTGATAGACCTACTGTAACATTTAGTACTCATAAACTATATCAATTTACTACTAATACTTCCTATATAGGTAGTCATGATTGGGAACCAATTACTATATCTATACGTGATTCAGTTGGAAATGCATCAGCAAAAGCATTATCACGCCAACTACAAAAACAACTGGACTTTCAACGCAGAATAACTTCAAGAAATGACCAAGATTATGGTTCTTATAAATTTGGTTTAGTTATACAGATGTTGAGTGGTCGTAACTCAGATGATACACTAGAAAATCTAGGAAGAGATACACTAGTAGATGCTGCAACTGCTGCAACAAATAATGCTGGCTTAGTAAATGCAGTAGATCAATTTATTGGTGGTTCTTCTTATAACAGTGCTGGTGTTATGGAATACTTTGTTTTAACCGGATGTGTTATTCAAAACATATCATACGATTCATTAGACTATAGTTCAAGTTCTCCAGTTGAAATGGTAGTGACTATCAAACCAGATAATTGTATACAATTTGATAACATTGAAGAAATGTATAGTACCAGAATTAATTCACTTTTACCTGAAAATGTCAATCAAGGTTTAGATATCATTGATCGTGTTTTTGGTAGTGTAGGATTTTAAGGAGATAATGAATGAGTGATTTTTTTGATTCATTTGTCAGTACTGGTACAAGTATTGTAAATGGCGTTATTGATAATATAAACATTGTTCGTGAACCTGCTTTTCAGAACTATAATGCTGCACAACGTGTGTTTGGTACAGCAGGTGAAATGGGGTTTTCATTTTATAATTTACCAAAATTCAAAAATAGTTTTATCATAGAATTTGTTTTAACACCTTTTGCAAAAAACTTTATTAAAACTCAATTACCAGATACACATACAGATTTTGATGTTAATAATGTATCATGTTTTGTTAAAGATGTAACTTTACCAAGTTTTTCATTTAATATTGAAACAGTAAACCAATATAACAAAAAACGACTAGTTACTGGTGACATTGTTTACAAACCAAGTAATGTCGTTTTTTATGATACCGTTGATGGTGCTGGTTACTTACTAATGGATGCATATAGAAAGTTTTATTATGGTGATTTCTTTGATAAAAATCCACAGTCATATCGAAATGATGTTCTAAGTACACCTGAAAACTTTAATGGTTTAGGTGGTAACTGGGGACGTTCAGTAATGAACAATGGAAACTACGATAATCAGTACTTTTTCAAATCAATTAACATATATGAGATTGATAATGAAACATATACTGTACATAACATGATAAATGTATTCATTGAAGACGTACAATTAGAAACCAAATCTATGGAAAGTGAAGCAGACCCTTCATTAATATCGTTAACTATGCGATATGAAGCATGTAACAACTTCGGACCAGAAGGATATTTGAGCATTGGTGTACCAACTATGGAAATAGCACAACTAATAACAGACACAGAAGGTCTTGGTGTTAGTGGGTTTTTTAAGTATTTTGGTGAATTAGACGACAAAACCAAAGGAATTTTAACAATTGGTAAAATTATCCGAGCAGGTACGTCAGTTAGTGATATAATAAGTAGTGCTGGTGATATATTGCGTGGCGACATTACTCCTGACACAATTCGAAACATAGGTTCTGCTGTAACCAGAGGTGCTAACGCCATAGGGTTTGGTAGTTTGGTTTCTGAAGCAAGTTCAAAATTCGGATTAGGTAACATTTTAGGAGATTTTTAATGGCTTTCAATCAACAATTTAACCCAGCAAAGATAACAAATACTAAGCAAGCTCAAGGTATCTTTCCTATAAAAAACATTAAAAAGTATAAAAGTAATAATCAACCAATATACCGTAGTTCGTGGGAAAAGGACATAATGATTTCATTGGATAATAATCCAGCAGTCATTGAATGGAGTATTGAGCCGTTTAGTATTCCTTATGTTAGTCCAATAGATGGACAAGTCCACCAGTACTGGCCTGATTTTTATGTACTGTATATTGGTGCTGATGGTAAGCAACATGCTCAAGTACTAGAAGTCAAGCCATACAAACAATGCCACATGGAGTTGGCTAAATCCAAAAAAGAAAAAATTGCAGTTGCTATAAATCAATCCAAATGGGCTTATGCAATGGAATTTTGTAAAAATAACCGGATTGGAGTTTAAAATTATAACAGAAAGGAATCTATACAAAAAATGAAATCTAAACCACAAATAGACGAAGCACTGGGATTACCTAGTGCTCAACAATGGATTGAAATGACTGGTCAAGAACCAGAAGAAGATACAGAAATGGATTTGTATCAGGATGAAGACAAAACTGAAACTGAAATATCATTGGAAGATGCAAAGATTGCAATGGAAAAGCTCAAAGCAATGCGTGTACAGTTGAGGGAATTACCTGATATTACTGCAAGAAAAACCCAATTGGATCGTTTAGCACAAATGGCAGAACGAAAGTTTGAGGACATTTTTGATAGAGCATTTAATTGTGAAGATCGTTTTGCAGCAGAGATGATTAATGCTGCAAACTCTATGCTAAAAATAGCTCTTGATGCTCATGCAAAAATAATTGATTCAGATGTTAAATTAGTTGATCTCCAACTTAAAAAAGACAAAATGGAAATTGAACTAAATTTGAAACCAAAAAAAGAACTTGAGTCTGTTGGTGACCCAGATGCAATTGAAGGGCAAACCGTAGTTCACAAAACCCGCAATGAAATGCTTGCATCAATGAACAGAAATAAATAACTTAAACGACCTTATGGAGTTATTAAAATGAATAGATTACAACAAATCCTAACTGAAAAGAAACCAGTTTATGAATACCGAGTTAAGTTTGCAGTTGAACCAACACCTGAGCAACTTAGTAAAGTAACACAGCGACTAATGGATCGCTATGATGCGTTTGAAATTGGAGCACTAAAGAAAACAATTTTTATGGAAAAACCATTAGATTTCTATGAATTAGATTGTGGTGAAATTTGGATGTTTGACTTTAAATGTCATCGTGGCGTTCAATCAAATGTACTAATGTATGAAATTGGCAATTTACTAAGCATGACAGAAGCATTGATTCGTGTTCGTAGTAAAGATGAACCTCGTCAAATTGAAATGACTGATTTGGAAGATGATATCGATTTTGATGATGTTGATGAACCAGTTATTGGAGTGGATTTTGGTAAACCAGAAGACAGTTATGACTTAGCTGGACAACAACGTGCAAACACTGCCGTTGATGATGCAATTGAAGCATCGAAAAAAGACAATAAATACTCTCAATATATGAGTGCTGGTTTTGGTAAAAAGGATTAACACATGAGTATACTTAATGAAATGTTAGATTATGAAGACAATGAGTTAAATGAAGCTCGTCCTTATAGTCGTTCACAAAGTGCAGTTGATAGTGCAAAAGGAAAAGTAAAAGGCTTTTTTGGTAGTGGACAGATTGAACAAGGTGCACAAGAAGTTGGTGCTGAAGCCAACCGCTTATGGGCAGAGTTTAAACGTTATGTTGGACGTAAATATGGTAAAGCTCAACCATCAGTACCTTACGCTGATGTGGCACAGTTTTTTAAAGGTAACAATCTTGATATTAAACATTTAGGGAACAATCCTCGTCGTTCTTTTACACCAAAAGATGTAGGTACTGCTCTATTAAATGCTGCTCGTGATATAATGAATGACTACCGTGACCAACAAGGTGGCGAAGAAAGTTCAGAATCACAACCATCACAATCGACCTCAACTGAGCAACCAGCACAACAAGAACAACCAAAAGCACAAGGTTCCAGTATCCCTGATGCTCTACAAAAATTAAGTCCAGAGCAACGCGACCAACTGTTACGTATGCTTTCTTAAGGAGAATCAACACATGGATAATTTTTTCAGTACTGAAACTACCACAGTTCCTAATGGATATGTATATACGTCACATACTGGTGCAAAATATGTATTTCTTGAAGGATTCTGGTTCAATGACAATAATATGTTAATGGTAGACCCTAGAAAATACCCATCCATGTACGCAAGTGCTCGACAACAGATTGTCGAGCACAATCTAGCTTCAAATGAATATAAGATTGGTAACAAATATATTGTTGAAGGTAAAGAGTGTACATTTATTGGTGAAAACCGTTTCAATTCAAAAGATGGAATTCTATTAACTGAAAGTGAATTCATCACTGAATTAATGGCAGATGATCATCGAGTATATAATGTTTCTAAAGAAACACTACAAAAAGAATGGAATGCATTAAAATTTTACATTCTTCCACCATATGCTGATGATATATCAATTCCAGCAGGTATGGAAGTAAGTGGTTTTAAATTTGTGCCAAAGAATCACCGTTTTGTTGATATGAAATCAGGACGAGCAGTTGATCCAGCAATGACCCGTAAACTATCAGATGAAGGTATGCGTATTGCTCGTCAGTTAGCTTCTAAAAATAAACTAATTCCAATCAAATCAACCTTAGTTCAAGGCAATACACGTTGTGAGTGGAATGGTAAAGAATTTTGTGATAATGATGGTAATGTAGTAATTCCAGAACAAAATGCACATGCAATTATTAATGCATATCAGCAATTTGTTAAGAATAACCCAAGTGATTTTCCTACATTAACGGGTGAACAAGAACATAGTGAGCAACGTTTTGGTTCAGGTGAAAAGCCACATAAAGCTTCACACCCTGCTAAACAGCCAGTATTTGCAACTAAAGAATCAATTAATGAAGCAGATGAAGAAATTGAAGAATTTGAAAGCATTACTGTTCCTGACGGTTATAGAATGACTTCTTCTAAAGGAAAAACATACGCTAAGAAAAATAACTTGTGGTATGATATCGAAAGTAAAAAGCAACTTAACACAAGTGCTTCTAAAAGTGTTGAACGAGCAGCACAGCGTGATATTTTCCGTCATAACAATTCCGGTGCTATGAAAATCGGTACAAAAGTTAAATCCAAACAAGGCAAAGAATATTCGTATGTTGGTGGTGACAGATTCATTAGTGCTGATGGTAAGTTTATACCAAAAGCAACTGCTGCTAAATTACTTGCCAAATATGAACAAGATAAAGAAGTTAAAAGTGATGAAACACCTGAAGTAGACTCTGGTACTGAGCAAATTCAATCAAAAGAAGAACCTAAGAAAGAACCAGAATCTGAACAAAAACCAGACGAAGTTTCTGAACCAGAAACTAAATCTGAAACAATTGCTGGTGATGATGTACAATCATTAGCTTCTAAAATTAAAGAGTCACCTTATGCTAAAAAAATCACAGTACTACTAACTCGTGGTGATGAGGTTTCTCTACTTGCTGCTGACATTTTACTTTCAGGTAAAAAGGATGAAACAGTGCAAATTTTAAAATCATTAAATAATAATGATTGATAACTAAAAGGATTTATTTAAAATGGCTAAAAAAATTAATGAAGCACAAGTTAAAATCGATATCGCAGGTTTAGAATCTGATGATTTGGAAACTCTATCACGTATGTTAGCTCTTGCTGGTCAAGCTGAACGTCAAGACCCAGTAGTTGCCGCTCCAGTACCATCTATGGGGTCTATGACTCCATCTCTTCCACCTATTGCTCCACTAGATCTCGATTCTATTGGTGCTGAAGAAGAAATTGGTGGAATTGAAACTTCAGTTGAAGACCCACTAGCAGCGGCAGTTGATGATCTTTCCGCTGATGTTGGTGATTTTGGTGCTGACACAGATGAAGTTAGTATGGATGCTGAATTTTCAGAACCAGGTGTAGAAGGTGAAGAAGATTTTTCTCTTGACCTTAGTGGTCAACCTCAACTAGAATCAGTTGAAGAAGACGATGAGGAAGAAGAAGAAATTATTGAAGAAGAATTCGATTTTAGTCGTATGCTATCTCTTGCTGGTATTAACGAAGAAGAAGACGAAGATTTTTCAGTAGAGGGTAATCCTGCTACCGATAAAGAAATGAAAGATACCCAATTTCTACCAGATCTAAGTATCTCTGAAGATGAAGAACCATCTAACAGTACTGATTATGGTCCATATGAAACAGAAGCTGATGCCGTTCGTGATGGTCAACTAAAGACTAATGGTGTTGAAGGTGACCATTTTGTTGTAATTGCAAAAGGCAATCAATTTTATTGGAGACGTGTTGTAGATGAAGATCTTGACAATCGTCCAGAACCTGAGTATTATGATAATGAAGGGAACGAAAATCGTGTTCATAAATTTGAACCAAAATTCCCAGGCACTGCATTAGGAGATAACCCACTAAATGTTAATGAAAGTGAAGAAGATGATTCACCTGAAGGTAACATTGACTTGGAAGATGATTCTGATGAAGAAGTAGAAGATATTTTTGAAAGTCTCCAAGAAAAATACAAGAAATTTTTAGGAGACAAATAATATGCAATATAATTATCGTGAACTAGTTGAAGCGTTAGACGAAATTACCGGAAGAGATGAAGACGAAAGTTTTTCAGTTGAAGTTGAATCCGATGTTGTAGCAGTTGATGTTCTTAAGGATATTACCAAATGTCTTATTGATATTGTTGATAAGATTAAATCTGGTGAAGACCAAAAAGAAATTGTAGATAAACTACAAAAAGCCTGTGACATTTTGTCTGACATTCGATATAATGATGAAAGTACTGAAGTTGCTGATGAAGAAGTGTTGGAAGCCATTGCAGGTTGTTTTGGAACTGAAGGTATGGGACCAACAATTGACAAAGAAGGCGTACAACACTATAATGAGCCTGGTGCACCATCATATGCTGCACGTCAAGGTTTTGTTGGAGACTAATATATGTTTCCAGAACCATCACATAACAGTACTGAATATCAAAATAATGTACTTTCCAAAGTTAGGGAAGTACATGAATCAGATTCAGAAATAACAGACCGTATGCTTCTGATGTCAATTTTTGAAAATTTCAGAACTGGCGGTGGTTTACGTCTTAGCAAGTTTGGGTATGGAATTTGTAAAGAAAATAATCTTTATGAATTTACAAAAATCCCCTTGCAAAGAGAATTTAAAAGTTCTATAATGTTTACATCACTTGACAGAATATGTACTTCACCTTATTATGTTGAAGGTCAGTACATATATCTGACAGATGCAATGATAATAACTGAATTAACATTGTGTTGTGACGATTTTAAACAGTTATTTTCTATTCATATGTAAGAAAAAATGAATTAAAAATAAATGTTGACAAGATAGAATGATGTGATACAATAAGCATCAGACATAAAGTTTTCAAGCGACACAAGATGTGAGTTTGAAAAAAAAGAAAAAAAGTGATTGACAAGTTGAAACGATGTGATATAATGTTCACATCAAGACAGCAAAGAGATTTACCTTTTAAACACACGGATGATTCATGAAGTAACAAAGGAACTGATAAGTTAAATTATTTTAACACAGTTCCTTTACTTTTGCCCACGGATTGGCTATAATAGAAACTTAAACGATTTTATCCAACAAAAGGAAATATATACATGACTACTCAAAACGATATCCTGAACGTTAAACTGACTCCAAAGAAAGCTAAAGAAGCAATGGCACTAGCTGACATGATTCAAGATAGCCTGATGATTTGGGGTAGCCCAGGTATCGGTAAGTCTGCAATCGCTCGTCAATACGCTGATGAAAATTACCCACTGCGTAAAGATAACGTAGCTAAAATCGAGTTCATGAAACAACAAATCGAAGCTGACCCTGAAAATGCTGATCAGCTACGCCGTGAACTGGCTGCATTTGAAGCAAAACTAATCGACCAAGATACTAACTTTATCGATTTCCGTTTGTCTCAAATCGAACCAAGTGACCTTCGCGGTATTCCAGTACCAGAGAAGCTTTTCCGTAAAACTGACGGTTCTCTTCTGAAAGAATCTGAGCTTGCCGAAGCAAAAGATTATGTAGCTGAAACTGCGGTAGTATGGGCTGCACCTAAAGTTCTGAAATTGTCCGAAGATTGGAAAGGTGTTATTCTGTTTGACGAAATTAACTCTGCAATGCCTATTGTTCAGGCAGCGTCTTATCAGCTAATCCTCGACCGTTGTGTTGGTGAGATGAAGCTACCTAAGACTGCACTGATTCTTGCAGCAGGTAACCGTGAAACTGATGGCGGTGTAACTTTCTCTCTTGCTACACCACTGCGTGACCGTATGACTCACATTGAGATGATTCCTTATCATCAAGATTGGATTAACGATTATGCGATTGCAAAACGTTTGAACCCAGCAACTGTTGCGTTCATCAACAACACTGGTTCTAAGTACTTTAACACACTTAGTCCACAAGATCCTTCTCACAGTGGTGGTACTTCTCCACGTTCATGGGAAGCAGTAGCACGCTACGAAGATCTCAAGAAAACTAAGACAATTGATAAAGAAGTGTTCCGTGCAATGATTGCTGGTCGTGTTGGTGAAGGTGTTGCAACTGAATACATTGAGTACGTTGAGAACGTTGCTAAACTACCAGATACTATGTCTATTCTGTCTGGTGAAATCAAAGAAATCGACGCAACGCTGGATATTTCTGCGAACTACTTTATCACTCTGAACTTGGTTTATAAAATTATCGACCTGTTCAATGAGAAGCAAGAACAACGTCTACCAGTGGAAGAATGGGGTAAACTGTGTAACAACTTCATCACCTTCCTAGACCATAACTTCTCTGCAACTCAAGCAGAACTGGCAGTACTGGCAATTCGTACCATCACGCTTCATAAGGTTGCGATTTCCATTAAAGATGTACCAGCGTTTAAAGATTTCATCGCTAAGTACTCTGAACTTGTACGTAAAGCACGCTCTCTTGGCTAATTAACAAAGAGTTGTTGACAAGAAGGATGCCTAATGGTATCCTTCTTTTATCTTAACTAAACGAGGAAATATACATGTCAGATAATAAATCTACTTCCAGATTCAATGAAGTATCTCCGGCACTCCAGAAAGAATGTCAAGATCGTCTGGTTCTGGCTCGTACATCTTTGATGTTAACTGCACCATTCTTTGGTGTACTCGCTTCACGTTTACGTCCAGTTCCTAATAATACATGGTGTCGTACTCTAGCAGTTGATGGTAAACATCTATTCTACAACGTAGAATTTGTAATGGGTATTCAAGACCCATCTAAAAAGAAAGAATATGAAGAAGCTATTCGTGAAAAGCATCCTGAAGTTACAGACGAACAATTAAAAGAAATGACTGAAGGTTTGACTGATGAAAACCTTATTGCTGTAATTTGTCATGAAATTCTACACTGTGCTTACGATCACTTCCTTCGTCGTGGTATGCGTGATCCACAACGTTATAACCGTGCAGCGGATTATGCCATTAACCAAATCATCGTTCGTGAGAAAATTGGAAAAATCCAAAGTTCATGGTTGTATGATAAAAAATATGAAGGTATGACCGCAGAAGAGATTTACATTCTTCTTGAAGAAGAAGAACAAAAAGAAGATGGTGAAGGTGAAGGTCAACCACAAAGTGGCGGCGGTGAAGGTGAAGGTAAAAATCGCGGTACTTTTGGTGATATTAAAGATGGTAAGGGTAAACCAAAAGGTACTACCATTGACCAGCATGATGTTCCACAAGAAGGTCAAGAAGGTGGTTCAAGTGAACAGCAAAAACGTGATTATATGGATGATTTCAAAACAGCAATGATGAATGCTGCACGTGCAGGTGGTACACCAGCAGAAATCGCTCGTATGATTAACAACTTTAAAGAACCAAAGATTGACTGGCGTTCAAAACTTCAACGTACACTTCGTAGTTGGTTGAAGTCTGATGCAACGTATCAAAGTCCTTCTCGTCGTTCATGGGGTGCTGGTTTTGGTTCTAATGGTTCATTCTATGGTAATCCAATTTACCCAGGGATGAAACCAGATGATGATATTGATATTGCGATTGCACTAGATGCTTCTGGGTCTATTTCTGAAGATATGCTTCGTGATTTCATTAGTGAAGTTCTTGGCATCACTAAACAATTCAAACAGTTTAAGATTCGTATCATGACTTTTGATACTGAAGTTTATACTGTAAAGGATTACAAAACTGGCGAAGAACGTAAGATTCTGGAATATCCAGTAAAAGGTGGTGGTGGTACTGACTTTGAAGCAGTATGGGTTCATATGAAGAACGACAACTACAAGCCTAAACAGCTTGTAATGTTTACTGATGGTGAACCGTGGCAGTCATGGGGTGATCCAAACTACTGTAAAACACTGTTCGTGATTCACAGTAACCCAAATAAAGTTGCACCATTTGGTGAGACTGTACACTACGAATATGAAGCTGATAAAAAGCGTCAACGTAGTTAAGTACTAAATAAAGAGAACGGAATTTTCCGTTCTCTTCTTTTATAAGTGGGACAACTTATAAAAATATGATATAATAGTTAATGTACCAATATACATGGAGAGTATTAAAATGGAACAAGAAAATAATCAAATTCAACTAACCCTTCTAGACCTAATCAATGCTGCAAAAATCATGGAAGCTGCTGTTGCACGAAACACCTTTAAAGTTGAAGAACTTGTTGAGGTTGCTCCAGTTGTATCTAAATTTGTTTCTTTTGCAAATGTAGCTCTTGAAGATATTAAAGCACAAGAAGATGCAGCTAAAGAAGAAGCTGAATCACAAGATAGTGAAACTCAAGAAGATAAAGGAGAATAATTATGGCAGCTATTCGTCATGTTGGTGTAATGCGTAATACAGGTTCTCGTGTTTTTGTTGTTTGGCGTTCACTACCAGATGATCCTGAACACTGCCTTATCGTTTATCGTGATTCACTACCAGAAGCATATGTTCACGCAGTAACTGATATTGTTATGGGTCATGGTCAATCTAATATTGATTTGTGGGAAGTAATGCATAAAATTGGTTATCTCGATGGACGCAAAATGCTAGATGTTCTACACAACATGCAGCATCTACGTCGCGTTCGTACTTGTGACATTGATATGCACACTGGTGGTAATAATAAAATTTCTCTTGATGTTCTAAACAAAGCATTAGATGAAAATCAAGCGAAAGTACAAGAAGATGGTAAAGTAAAAGACTTTAACCCATTCAATCCACAAGAAGCAGACACTAAAGTAGAAGAAGCTACTATTGTAGAAAAACTTCTCTCTGATGCACAAAAATATGAACAACTGGCTAAAGAACATTATGAACGTGCATACAATTTAGAGCCAAGCTTGCGTCCGCAAACACAAGTTGTTGAACAACCGAAAGATAGTAAAACAATTTATCTAGAAATTCCAGAAGGTATTTCACAGACTAAAGCTATTGAGAAAGTAAAACAACTATTTGCAGAACGTAAAGCAAAATAAAATATGAAAAAGAATGAATTAGATGAAGCAATTAAAGGTTTATCTAATGTATGTTTTAGTGGCGGGGCAGCAGGTGCTGACCGCCTTTTTTCTATCTATGCAAAAAATAATGGATTTGAAGTTATTAATTTTTCATTCAAAGGTCATGAGCATAGTGTAGATGAAAGTACTATATTAGAAATACCATCCAATATTCTATCTGATATTTCTATATTAAATCAACTAAACATTGCATGTTACTCGTTGCAGCGAAAAGTACCAAAGCCTGGTTCTTATGTTTACAACTTACTTGCAAGGAATAGTTATCAGATACTTAATACAGAAAGAATATATTGTATTGCAAATATCACATCACCAACTAAGGTAAGTGGTGGTACTGCATGGGCAGTACAGATGTATATGGATTCAGTTGAAAATCCTGAAATTTATTGTTATGATATGAATTCACGTTCAGTATTTTATTTCGATACAGTACTGAAAGAGTTCACACAAACATTCGTCGTTCCAGCACCACATGGTAACTGGACTGGTATTGGTTCACGCAATGCCACCGAAAAACATATGGAACATTTTATTACATTTTTCAAGGAAGAATAATGAAACAACTACAAGAACTATATCAAAAAATTCTAGATGAAGGCGTAGAAAGCGTTGACCGTACTGGTGTTGGAACAATCAAACTTATCGGTCAACAAATGCGTTTTGACCTTAAAGATGGTTTCCCAGCAGTGACGACAAAACGTCTAGCTTGGAAAGCAATGACTTCAGAATTACTATGGTTTATTGAAGGTTCCCATGATGAGCGTCGCCTTTGTGAAATTTTGCATGGAACTCGTGATACAGAAAAGAAAACTATTTGGACAGATAATTACCTAAATCAAGGCGTTGCTCTTGGTTATACTGATGGTGAGTTAGGTCCAGTGTATGGTAAGCAATGGCGTGAATGGGAAGATTATAAATTTAGTTCCAGTACTGAAGAAATTCAAGAATTAAAAGATAAAGGATACAAAGTTATCGATTATACTGGATCGCATGGTGTTGTTATGAAACGTACAACTGACCAATTACAGGAACTAATCAAAGGTATAAAGTCCGATCCATATGGTCGTCGCCATATTCTAAGTGCATGGAACGTTGGTGAGCTTGATGATATGACGTTACCACCTTGTCATAGCTTTGTACAATTTTGTGTAGTACAAGGGAAACTAAGCTGCATTCTACATCAAAGATCCGCTGATCTATTTTTGGGAGTTCCATTTAATATCAGTAGTTATTCACTACTAACTCATATGATTGCACAAATTACTGGTTTAGATGTTGGTGAATTTATTTGGAATGGTGGTGATTGTCACATTTATAAAAACCACGTTGAACAAGTAAAAGAACAACTACAGCGAAAACCTCGTGAATTACCTGAATTGTGGCTTGATCCTACAATTACTAATATTGAAGATTTCACTATGGATTCTTTTAAATTAGTGAATTACAACCCAATGCCAACAATTAAAGCACCTATGGCTGTATAAACGAAAAGGGAGAACATCAGTTCTCCCTTTTTTATTATCTAATTGTTACCAATGTTCTTCCGTCGAAACGTACATCAGGAGTTGAAGGTATACTAAACACTACGTTAGTGCCGTTAAACGTAACGCTATCGACCTCAACACGAGTATAGACACCAGGACTAACCTGTTCCTGTATCTCTGCTGTGACGATGTTTGAGGCTGTTACAGTAAGGGTGTAGTAGTTACCACTTAATACCCAAGATGAAATTGTAAAAGCATCGGTTCTCACTGAACCTGAACCAATTGGAACCCATTGACCTTGAACTTTTTGCATTGAAGTACGCTCGGTATTGGAGTATGCAATCATACCATCAACGCCAACAGAGTTATCAATAGTAGCTAGTACTGGTAATTGGATACCATATCTATTAAAACGTGTTCTTATAGTTCCATTATCATAGATACTTACATCAGCATAATTACCCATTGATAGTTTTAAATCAGAACTAACTAATTGGATTGTACTTTGATTAGTAGTACTTTCTAATGTAATTATACCATTAGCTAATAGATTTATATTTTTAAATTTATTAGTTGTTCCATTGAAATTAGTGTTTGCTGTAAACGTACTAACTCCATTAACTGTAATTGTATCAGATGCAGCATCGCCTAATGTAGTATTACCTTGAATGTTCAAATTACCACTAGCAGTGATATTACTAGCTGATGTATCACCAGTCAATGTACTTGTACCATCAACCACAATATTACCATGAAACGCACTTTCACCATTTTTAAATTCAACTTGTACTTTATTCATTGAACTAAATGAAATAATATTACTACTAGCACTTAGTCCAACATTAGTATTGGTTGCATTATCAAATCTTAGTACTGGGGTTGATGCTGGGGTTGAAGTTGTTTGGTATAATGTTAATGTTGAATTATTAATTCTAATACGTTCAGTTCCAGCAGTACTGAAACCAATTGCATCATCTGCTGGATGAAACATACCAGTATTAGCGTCTGACCATTTTGCAGGATCATTACCTGGGTTATTGGTTGGATCAAATGGATTGTTATTAAATGTCAATGCTGGTGCTGCTGCACTACCATAGACCACACCAAAACGCCCTGAGCCGCTTGTTCCATCATTATACATGGAATCACCAGTTCTACGTAAACACTCAATCACAACGTTATCTATGGATGTTTGAACGGTCCCTGCGTTTGTCCTAAATTGACGATGATTTGCAATCATTACAGTATTGTCATATAATACTGAAGCAGCGGAAATGCTTGTTCTTGACTGGCGTAGACGTATGTTTTTATCTTCAGTTATAATAATCCAATCACCATCTGATAGTGCGGTTTGGTTCATTGGAACACCTGAAGCAAATGGTTTGGTTAAGTCAGCATCTGTTGCTAAATTTTTAAGACCATCATGACCAGTACTAGGAATAGATGCAGGAATAATTCTAGCGAAAGCGTATGTTACTAGTTTAGCACCAGATATATTTGGATTAGAGTCAACATAATATAAAATTTCAATCCAATTACCTTGTCCAGTTGGATTTGTAGGTGTAAATGTAACAGGACTTGTTTGTGGATTATTTGCTTCATAATGGGCTTGTGCGGCATCCATAATACCACGAACAACATAATAATCACCATTTAGTGATGCTGCTGGTGCTGGTAGTGGTGTTTGTGCTAAAGGTGGATCAATATCATCTGGGATAGGATTGTATGTACCAACAAACTGTAAACCACTAGTTACTGAATCTGGTAATTGGGAAGTAAGAAGTTTACCATTTGCATCTAAGTTTGCAAAGCGGCGATATGCCATAGTACCATCTTCAAAATCCAGAACACCTTCAAATGATTTCCATTCCTTATTGTATCTAATCATCCCTGATCTTATTACATCAGCGGTTTCTTTTGATGGTGCTTTCGGTAACTCTAAAAAAGATTTACTATCAATAATTACACCACCATCACCTCTAATTCGATTTATACTCATTTAAATATTTCCTCAGAATAGATTTATATGATGTATTTATTTTAGTTAAAAGAAAAGGCCAAGCATAGGCTTGACCTTAAAAAATTAACGTATACGTTCAGGAATATCAACACCTTCATATACCCAAGTTGCAGCTTGTTGTGCCTTATAAATTGCATCAGGATCTAAATCATCAACTGCATCAATTGCTGCACACTGATTGTCACATTCTGTAAACAATTGCTCAACCATAGCAAAGGCTCCAGTGTATAGTTGTGTCATTTCAGTAGCAGATAATTTTACAATTGCGTCATCAAGAAAAATAGAAACACTTTCAGAACCTGAAGTGACTTGTGTATAGTAATTAAGAAGCATTTGACGACCAGACATATCAGTACTGTAACGATGACCATTGAACATATAACCAGAATTCATACGATTTGTACGTTCTGATATAGTTCTTGCTTTTAAATCAGCTTTAACATCTGCTATTGGCATATCAATATAATGATATGTTTTAAGAACAGTTAGTGCTTTATATTCTTCGGTAGCGTCTTCTAAAAATTCAACAATAGGTTGATTTTCATCTTTTAATTTAATAAACTCCAACGGTTGTTCAATAGCATTAACATTTCCAACATTTTTATACACTAACCACCAAAAACCTTCTTCTTTTCTAACAGCATCATTAGGTTCTACTGGGGAACCATCTTTACTTGAAATACCATAAAGAGTTCTAATATCACTATAAAGATAACGATAGGTTTGTGGATCTTCTGGTGTTGCACCTGGACGTTCTTTAAGTCCTTTTACACCAATTGGATTGGAAATAATACTTCCCAATTCATAATTTTCTTTTGAATTTCCTTTCACATATGTGAACATATAACTACCTCACTTGTTATGATGGTGTCACCCAAAATGAGTGACACCTTTATTATTATAATTATTAAGCAGTACGTTGTGCAATAAACATATCTGTTACTGGACTCACACCGTCATAAATGACTTGGTAGATAGTTACAGAGTTTGCAGTTTTGTTCAGTGTGCCATCAACAACCGCATAAGTACCATCAGTAGTAAAGTTTCTATTACCTGTTGCATCTTGTTTCACATAAATGTATACTGAAGATGCTTTACCACCACCGATTAGACCAGTGATTGGTGCTAGAGTGGTATCTTGATCTAGAGTGATAAAGTATACGTTGCTAGTACCGTCTGGGGTCCAAGTACCAGTTGGTGCGATAACAGAAGAAGTTACTTGTTTAGGAATAACATCATATTTTTTAGTAGTTACTGTTGTTGTAGTTAGGTCAGCATTAGTAGTTGTCAATTGACCAGTTACAGTTACATCTTTATCAAATACTGCATTTTCTTTGAAAGAAGATGTTGCATTGACAGTTAATGTATCAGCAGCAGCGTCACCTAAAACAACACTACCATTTGCAGTCATTAAACCAGTAACAGTTAAAGTACCACCGATTGTTGCTGCTCCAGTAACAGATGCACTAGCAAGTGTTGCTGCACCAGAAGTAGTAATGGTAGTTACTGAAGTTGCTGCTAGGGTTGCAGTACCTGTTGCAGAAATATCACCACCAACAGTTAGGTTACCAGAAGTAATTCCAACGGTTCCAGTAATGTTAGCACCACTTGACATCGTTACTGCACCACCAAATGAACCAGTAGTAGTTACTTCAAGGGTGTTCCCTTTTAGTAGACCAGTTGCAGTAATACTTGTACCTGCGGTAATACTAGTACCAGCAGCAACACTGTTGGTTGCAGTTAATGATTTAACAGCTACATCAGAGTTTGCTTGGTTTAGTGTTGCGTTTAGTAGACCAGTTACTGTAAAGTTACCGTTGTTAACTACGTTACCATTGATTGTTAAGTTGTTGTTTTGTGAACCAACATCACCAATAGTTGCTGATTT
>OEQX01000034.1_pt1 | contig 56651 bp, 44 predicted proteins | sample 1539851 | NCBI WGS metagenome assembly OEQX01 (sample SAMEA3891238, study PRJEB23780) | metagenome | biome: terrestrial biome; feature: animal house; material: water of meat washing | place: Italy | collected 2015-05-12
TGATCGCGTAAATAGGCGGTGTCGATGTCTTGTAAATCAATTCCATCGAGCTCAATTTTTCCTGTATCTGGCTGATAAAACTTATCCAATAAGCTAATTAAAGTGGATTTGCCTGCACCGGATAAACCGACCAAGGCCGTGATTTTGTTGGGTCGAATTTCCATGTCGATTTGTTTTAATGCGTGATGACCATTGGGGTAGAAAAAATCGACATTCTTTAGGCTGAATTTTCCTTGAATTGTGGGTTTGAGCGCACCACTTTGCTCGATTTCATCATCTGCTTCTAAAATTTTAAAAAAGCTTTCCGCGTAAATCATTGCATCATTCACTTCATCATAAATACGGTGCAATGAATGAATTGGCGCAGAGACATTATTAAACAGTAAAATATGAAACATGATCATGCCAATGCTCATTTGTCCATCGAGTACAAAGTACGCCGTGAGGATGATGATCAGCACAATCCCGATTTGTTCAATAAAGGTCTTTAAGCCATCAAATAAAAAGCTGAGTTGACGCGTTTGCATCTGGTTATCGGTCAGTGCTTTTTGCAGTTTCAGTTGTTTAGTCGACTCAATGGACTCTCGGTTAAAGGACTTAATCACGCTAATCGACTGGATAATACTGAGAATGCCTTGGCTCTTTTTTTCACGGCCATCACGCAGGTTGCGTCGCCATCCCCCCAGTTTCTTAGCTTGTTGAAAGGTCAGCCAAAAGTAAATTGGGATAATACTGGTCGCCACCAAACCGACGTAGAAGTTGGCATAGTACATCAGCCCCAGTGCCACAATGGCACTGCTAAAAAGTGGCAAAATATCGATAAAAAAGATTTGTACCAGACGGGTGAGTGAACCAATGCCACGGTCAATTCGCGTTTGCAGCTTACCTGCTTGGTTTTGATCGGCATTAAAAAAGGCCAAACGGTAGCTGAGAAATTTTTCGATAATGCTTTGCGCCAAGTCTTGTGATACTAGAATGCGGAGCTTTTCCCCATAAAACTTTTGACCAAACTGCACCAAGGCACTGATGATTTCTTTACTGAGTAAAATCACAGAAATGGTGATCAAAATGTGTAGGCCTTCGGTCAGTCCTTGGCCTTGTTCGACCAGACGGTTGATACTGTCGACGGCATATTGCAAAGTCAGAGCATTGACCTGAGCAGTGAAGGAACCAATCAGCGTCAGGATCAAGGTCGCAATCACCAATATCCGATAGGGACGGACAAAGGGGCGAAGCTTTTGAAACAACTGCCAAAGGTTCATACATGCTTCTTTTTATTGTGAAAGTTCACATGAGTGTATGCATAAGGATGCTAGGCGACAAGCTGTGACTTTGTTTTGATTTGTGTCGTTCTGAATTCAGTTAAACTGTTTGCAGAGGAGGAAAAGTCATGACCTTAGATCTGTTTAGTCCTGAACCGCAAGCAAACTTGCTGCCATTCGATGGGCAGGTGCAGGACTTGGGCTTGATTTTAACTGCGGAGCAAAGTGCGAAATATTTGGATTATTTTTTAGCACATTTGGCATGGCAACCTGACGAGGTCGTACTGTATGGCAAACGTTATGTCACGGAACGAAAAGTGGTGTGGTATGGCGATGCCGAGTACCAATATCACTATTCGGGTAGCGCTAAGCAAGCACTGTTATGGCATCCCGCTTTGTTTCGTTTAAAACAACATATTGAGCAATTGGTGGGACATCCATTTAACTCATGTCTAGCTAATTTATATGAAAATGGCAGCCAAGCCGTGGGCTGGCATAGTGATGATGAGCCTTCACTACGTTCGCCGCAGCAAGAAAATGTGGTGATTGCCTCACTCAGTTTTGGTGCAACCCGTAAGTTTTGCTTTAAGCACAAGTTTAAACAGGAAAAAATCGAGCTGATGTTGCACAGCGGGCAATTGATCGTGATGCGTGGACAGACCCAGCGCTACTGGAAACATGCTTTGATGAAATCCAGCAAAATCACTGAGCCACGTCTGAATTTAACCTTTCGCTATTTCTATCCAGCGCCTCAAAGCTAAGTTGAGTTAAGCCTCAATATTATGCAGCAGATGGCATTTCTGTTCGATCTGTAAGGCGCTATGTCTTAATATTTCGACCATTTTTTTCAGATCGACAAATTCAAACCGGTTTTTCGAAGCCAATAAGGTCAGTGCCAACGGTGTATCTTTGGGTGAAAATTTGACTGGTACAGACAGACTGGCAAGGTTGGGGTCGAACTCGCCGTTGGAAAAATAATAGCCCTGTTTCTTAATGGCTTTCATTTTCTGTAAAAATTCATCTTGGCTCGCAGCAAAATTGACCTCGGCCAGCTGAGCCGAAAATTTTTGATAATATTCAATAATTTTAGCTTTGCTGAGCTGTGAAATCACCACTTTAGGCGATGAACCCAAATACACGGGACGTGGGCAACCACGCCCATAAGAAAATAACTCAAGGTCTTTAAAGACTTCACCATATAGGTCAATACAGTGCTCTGCGTTGAGCTGGGTGAGGATACAGCAAAACTCCGTTCGCTCAACGATGTCTTGCATAAAAGGAATGCTGATTTGTAAGAGTGGGTCTGTGGTTCGAGAGATATAGTCCAAAACAGCAATTTGAGAGCCTAAAGTATAGTCACCGCTGGTTCCACTTAAGCGCTGTAAAAGTCCTGCGGATACCAATTCCTTTAAGTAACGGTAACTGGTGGGCTGTGATAGCCCCAGTTCGGCACTGATGATATCGACATTGATAATCGGGCGTGACACAGAAAAGAGGTCTAAGACAGTGAGAATTTTACCGAAACTTGAAAGTGCCATAAGAACCTACTTAGTCAAAATAAATGCCATTTGAACGACAGTTACTATATAACAAAAACCCTAGACTCGACATGGCTTTCGTTCTGAGCGCATGGCTTTCGTGGACTTTTATCAGCATTTGTAACGCAATAAAAGGGGTGAAATATGATCTTAAAAAAATGTAAATTATCATATTAAGATATTTTAATTGACAAAAATTCATATTTTTGGAAAAATTATCATTATAAATGTCTTTTAATGAATAATGCTTTTGTTATTTGTTGAGCTATTTTCTTTCCTTTCAACATGGCGCTGTCTTTGACCATGTCTGTAAAAGACTTCATTTATTGAATTATTTTTTCATCCGTCTTCGCATGAGGTGAGGACGAAGTGATGCTGTTTGTCTGAGCAATACTGTGTTGAAGAGTTTTTTAAATGTTGTCATTCAGCGCATTTAGAGATGAATTTATGTTCCTCACCAAACAGTTACTCGCATTCCGTCCAAATAAATTGGACTGGATTTTTGCGACGAAAACCTTTTTGGCAGGCATGCTTTCACTTTATGTCGCATTTTCATTAGATTTAGCTTATCCCATTTGGGCGATTGGAACGGTCTTCGTTATCGCAAACCCATATGCGGGTATGACCTCCTCAAAAAGTCTTTATCGGGTGTTGGGAACATTGTTGGGAGCAATCGTTTCGATTGCAGTCACGCCAAACCTGATCAACACTCCAGAATTGTTCACATTATTTTTAGCCACATGGGTCGGGTTTTGTCTATATTTTTCATTGTTGGATCGGACGCCGCGTAGCTATATTTTTATGTTGGCGGGTTATACCACGGTCATTATTTGCTACAACATTGTCTATAACATTGAAACCACTTCCATGTTTGATATGGCGATTGGTCGCTGTATTGAAATCACGGTGGGAGTACTGTGTAGTGCAGTGGTGAATGCGGTACTGTTTCCCATGCATATTGGTCCCGTAGTCAAAACCCGTGTTTCACAGACTTTTCAAGACACCCGAGCGGTTTTTGATCAGATCCTGACAGATGATGTTAAGGCCATTAATTACAGCACTACGCTTAGTCATATCACGCGGGATATTGCCGATATTCATGTGATGGCCGTGCACTTGAGCTATGAAAAATCGACCTTGCAGGGCATGACCAAACCGCTCCAAGAAATGCTGCATCAACTCAGTATGTTGGTGACAAACTTGGTGGCCATGGCCGAGCGAATTCAGCAGTTAGATCACATTGACTCACGCTACCGTCCAGCTTTAGAAAAGGCGCATGCACAGATTGTAAAATTTTTACAAAGTGATCAGGTCATTTTAGAGCAGGACTTAAACCAGCTACCTGAGCAGTTTGAGTCGAGTTTTCAAGCCGTGTTTGATAGTGCCTTGCCACAGCAGCAAGTCATGTTGGCCAGTTTAAAAATGGATGTGCGTCATTTCACCCAAAATATACGTGCTATTAAGTTGATTTGGCAGCGTATCCAACAGGGGGATGACAGCTTACCCGCAATCGTGACCCCGATTAGTACAAACTATCCCAACTTACATCGAGATCATGGCGTAGCCGTGCGTGGCGGCATTTCAGCTTTTATTGTGGTGCTTGTGGCGACTGGCTTTTGGATTGTCAGTGGTTGGAAAGCGGGTTTTATGATGGCAGAGATGGCCGCTATTTGTGCCTGTATTCTGACCAGCATGGACAATCCTGTTCCTGCCTTAAAAATCTTTATCCGTGCCAGTCTATATGCGGCGATTATTGTCTTTATTTATGCTTATGGCATCTTTCCGCACATTAGTGCTTTTTGGATGTTGGCTGTGGTGTTGGCCCCTTTTTGTATGTACTGTCTGATGCTGTTTTTACATCCACCACTCACAGGTTTAGCGCTACCTTTGATAATGGGTGTGGTCATGGGCTTAAACCTGCAAAACCGTTATCACCTTGACCAAGTGATGTTTTTTGATGCATCGATTGGGACGGTGCTTGGCCCCATCATTTCTGTCTATGTGATTCACTTGGTGCGTGCGATGTCGCCGGACATTACCGCCAAGCGAATCCTGTCTTTACATTATAAAGCGATACGACAAGCGCTTTATTTACCTTATGGGGTGGAATTTAGAGTGCATTTGCGCAGTATGTTGGATCGGATAGGCGTACTGAATACCAAATTGGTACAGTCCGATCGTTTGAAGCAAAAAATCAATTTGGCCCTGATTGAATCCAGTGCGGTGATTGATTTAACTCGGGTGCAAGAACTGATTGAAAAAATGCCTGTGCAGGCCTCTATCACGCTGCATCTACAAGAACTACAAAGCCAAATGGATGCTTATTTTCACGCGAAAGAATTAGACCATAGCGACCTACAGGTCAGACAACACATTTTGGACAAAATTCAGATCATTCAGGCCGAGCTTATACAGCTGCAAGACCTAAGCATTGCTCGGCGTTTGCAAGTTTCACTGAATAATATTCAAAGCAGTCTCTGTCATGCGACATGGGACGAAATGTCTCAAGTCCGTTTGCTGGGAGCATAACGATGGGTGAACTTAATATCTATGGTGTGTATGTGCCAGTTTTGGTCATTCAGGCGGTATTGGCCTACATCGTATTACGGTTACTCATGCGGGTGACCGATCCTTGGGTCGACAAAGGCTGGATTTTTTTACCCAGTATTTTTTATTTATGCCTCTACATTACTGTGCTTGGCGTAGTCCATTGGGGTTTTATCGTGAGCTTTGCCTAAGCGCACATCTGATTGAAATGAATGAGGTAAAAGAAATGGCATCCTTTGATTGGCGTAAACTGAGCCGTCCCATCACTTTAGTGCTGATTGCGGGTATCGCGATCGCGGTACTCGTGCATCTTTGGCATTATTATAATGCTGAACCGTGGACACGTGATGGGCGGGTTCGTGGCGATGTGATTCAAGTGTCTTCCGATGTATCAGGCTTAGTCACTGAAGTTTTAGTGCACGATAATCAAAGCGTCAAACAAGGGCAGGTGCTGTTTAAAATTGATGTGGCGCGTCAGGCGCTTGATGTGGAACAAGCCAAATCAGACTTGGCTAAAGCTAAAGCCAGTTTGGCTGCTGCCGAAGCGGAGCTATTTCAAAGCAAAGCCAATTTGACCAAATCACAAGCCAATAGTCACTTGGCCGATAAAAATGCAGAACGCTATGCCAATTTGATGGATGGTGCTATATCAAAGCAAGAACAAGATCAGATGTTTGCCGTACGAGATCAATCGCATGCCGAACATGAACAAATGCAAGCGGCGATTCAGCAGGCCAAAGCCAATATTGCGCAGCAACAGGCGTTAATCGATGTAGCCACCAGTAATTTACATTTGGCTGAATTAAACTTGAACCGCTCCGAAGTCGTAGCACCAGCCGATGGCACACTGTCTAATTTTGAGATGAAAGCAGGGAATTATGTCAAAGTGGGGCAAGCGGTAGCGGCATTATTAGATCGCTCGCAGCTTTATGTGGTCGGTTATTTTGAAGAAACCAAGTTAAATAAAATATATTTGGGTGCGCCCGCGACTGTACAGTTGATGGGGGACTCAAACATATTGAAAGGGCATGTGCAGGGGATTGCTTCAGGCATTGAAGATCGTGAACGAACTACAAGTACAGGTTTGTTGGCCAATGTAAATCCAACCTTTAGTTGGGTACGTTTAGCGCAGCGCGTTCCTGTGAAAATTGCACTGGATGATATTCCGAAAAATGAATTGGCCTTTGTCGCGGGGCGAACCGTAACGGTACATATTACCGAGTCACAGCACTAAATTGACCTCTGTTCAGTTCAAAAAAAAGCATCCAATGAGGATGCTTTTTTTTGAACGCTATTTGATGTGTTGAGATCCGACTCCAGTCATAAAAACCATGTCATCTGTTTTAAGAAAGGCTTACTTAAGGTGTTAGACCTTCAGGATTGCGATACCAACTTTCAATAAATAATGTTGCGGCAAGACTATCAGCAGAAACTTTTTTGCCTCGGCCTTGCGCATGGTAATGGCTCAGCTCATCACGGGCTGCACGAGTACTTAAGCGTTCATCCACCATCCATGTTTCAATATTGGTTTGATGGCGTAAACGACGTGCGAACTTACGTGCTCGAGCAGATAATTCTGACTCGCTATCATCCATATTGAGTGGTAAACCGACTAAAAATACATTGGGCTGATAGTGTTTAATAATTTTATGCAGTTCATCCCAATTGGGGATGCCATCTTTCATTGGAAACAAAGCCAAAGGTGTTGCACTTTCAATCAGTGCTTGACCGACTGCCATGCCCATTTTTTGTGTACCGAAGTCAAATGCCATAATCATTTGAGGTGTGTTTAAATCAGGCATGTCCAATCTCAGAAGACAACCAGGTTCGGTCCAGCCCGAGCTTTTTATAGGCTGCGTCCCAACGGTCGTCATAAGGAATATTAAAAATCAAATCCATATCAGCATCGCAGACTAGCCAATCACCACGAGACAGCTCATCTTCCAATTGGTTTTTGGTCCAACTGGTATAGCCCAAAGCAATTTGATAGCGACCCACACCTTCGTTATGTGCAATCGCATCTAAAATATCTTTAGACGTGGTGATACAGATATTTTCGCCCACCGCAATGGAAGAGTGCCATGTCGGCTGGCCCGTATGTAAGACAAAGCCAGCTTCTGGACGCAAAGGCCCACCTTGGAGAACATCGTGTGGTCGTACGTGATCGGCTTCAATTTCAAGATCATTGAGCAGTTCTTTGACTGAAAGTCCTGAAGGGCGGTTGATGATGATGCCTTGAGCACCTTCCTCATCGTGTCGGGCCAAATAAATCACGGTATGGGCAAAGACTTCATCTGCCATATCGGGTGGGGCAATGAGACAGCGATGCGTCAGATATTGTTTGCTCACCTAAAGGCTTCTCCTTGAAATTAAAATGCTTCTAGTCAAATGTTGTTATCTACCACGTTACTAGACTAATGCACTTTCTCCAAATCTTTTTTTGTGATCCAGTCTACATAAATTAGGCGGATTGAAACTTCAACTGACGTAATTGCTTGGCATGTTGTAGCGTGGTGTCATTAATTTCAACGCCGCCTGTCATACGTGCGAGTTCATCGATACGCTCATCTTCTTCTAAGTTTAAAATGGTGCTACTGGCAGGGTCGGTCTGACGTTTTTTCACCAACAAGTGCTGGTCAGACTGTGCTGCAACTTGAGCTTGGTGGGTAATACACAGAATTTGCACATGCGAACCCAAGTCGGCCAAGAGACGACCAACAATTTCAGCTGTGCCACCACTAATGCCGACATCAATTTCATCGAAGACTAAAACTTCTGCTTCAGTTTTTTCAGCATTCATCACTTGCATCACCAACGCGATACGTGACAACTCACCCCCTGAGGCAACTTTGGCCAAAGGTTGCGGTGGGATGCCTTTGTTGGCGGTGAACAGTAATTGGATAAAACTTAGGCCTTCACTAGAAACTTGCTCCATTGGTTCAAACTTAAACTCAAAGTGCGCTTCAGGCAGAGCCAATTGTTTGACCTGTTCGGTTAAATGTTTTGCCAATGGTGCGGCTGCATCGCGACGAATTTGGTCAAGGTGCTGGGCTTTATTTAACAGGTCCTGATGCGAGACTTCAACTTGCTCAGCAAGTGTTTCTGGATCTTCTAATAAATGGAGTTGTGCCAGTTCAGATTGCCATTGTTCATGCTCTTGTTTTAAGTGTTCTGGCTGCGTGCGGTACTTACGGGCAAAACGGTGGAACATCTCAAGCTGGGTGTTCAACTCTTCCATGCGTTCTGGGTCATAACTTTGACGGTCAATAAACTGACGTAGATTGGCCGTGGCATCGTCAAGCTCACTTTGTGCATTCAGCAAAGACGTATGAATCTCGGCCAATTGTTCACTGCGTCCTGCATGTGACTCTAAGCGGCGAATAATACTGGAAATTTCTTGATTAATATTTTGTTCAGCATCATCTAAGGCCGTAACGGCATAACTACAGTCCTGCATGATATTTTCATGATGAGACAGGCGGTCGAACTCTTGTTCAATCTCTTTATAGTCGATTTGCACCACATCTTCGAGTTCTTCTAATTGTAAACTCAAAGTATCCATACGTTGTTTACGCGTGGCTTGAGCATCCAATGCTGCTTGGTGCTGACGAATGTCTTTTTGCCATGTGCTATAGGCTTCACGCACAGCTTGCGCTTCTGGGTAGAAGTTATGATAGAGGTCTAACCAGCGTCTTGGATAAGGCGGTTCTAATAGCTGTTGCTGGCTGTGTTGACTATACAGCTGTACCAGCAAACGCCCGATTTCTTTCAATTCAGCTAAGCTGCTCGGACGACCATTAATCCATGCTTTGCTGCGGCCAGTGGCAAAAATAACCCGTCTTAGATGAATTTCTCCTGACTCATCATCTAACTCATGTGCCTTTAGCCATATGGCTTCAGGGCTGTGCTCTTGATAGCTGAAAATAGCCGTGACATCAGCTTTGTCTGAACCGAAACGGACATAGTTGGTGTCGGTACGTTCTCCCAGACAGGCGGACAGTGCATCTAGCAATAATGATTTGCCTGCACCTGTTTCCCCAGTCAGGACATTAAAACCTTGATCGATATCAAGTGCTAAGTGATCGGCTAAAGCAAAATTAATTAAAGTTAAATGTGTCAGCATAAACGCATCCGAGCTGCGAAAAGTTTTAGTTTAAGATAGTGAAGTTTTATTCAGCCGACAAGACGGCAACGCTATTCGTTTTGTGCAAAGTCGGCTTATTTTAGCGTGAATCTGAAAGTCGACCTAGCAGATTTTTTAAATCCGACTGTTATAGCAAACTTAGCACAAACGTGTTGGTATGCGATGTATACGGAAAGAGCACGATTCAGCGAACGGATCGCATCGGCAAAAAACACGCCAAAATAGGCTAGAAATTGAGGCAATTGTACGATGGTCGGACTTTAACAAAATATTGATTGAGGAGAATAAAACATCGATTGATTAGTTAATCGCACATCTTTAAACTAGCGAATCAATACGAATATAAATGCGCATTATCTGGAGTGTATGCATGTCAACTCAGTTCGATCATGTCTCTGTCATTAAAAAATCCAATGTTTATTTTGGCGGTTTATGCATCAGTCATACTGTGCAATTTGAAGATGGCACCAAAAAAACGTTAGGGGTTATTCTTCCGACAGAGCAAGCTTTGACGTTTGAAACACATGTAGCAGAGCGTATGGAAATTATTTCAGGCGAATGCCGTGTACAAATTGCAGACAGCGAAGAGAGCGAATTGTTCCGCGCAGGTCAGTCTTTTTATGTGCCTGGCAATAGTCGTTTTAAAATTGAAACCGACGACGTATTGGACTATGTGTGCCATTTAGAAGGCTAAGCCTTCAACTGATACTCGCCAAGTAATTTCAAGCGAAATCGGTTAAACTATCTGTTGCACAGCAATCCTGTAAAGTCAGCTTTACAGGATTTTTATTTTGGCACATCGTGTCGATGGTCATTTATCTTTTTAGAGGTCCTACATGGCTAAACCTGAATATTTCTATGGCGTTCATTCGGTGGAGTCATTGTTGGAACTTGAACCTGAACGTGTACTGACACTTTTTACCTTAAAAGGGCGTGATGACCAGCGTTTAAAGCGTGTGCTTGAGTTGGCTGAACCGTTTGGTATTAGCGTACAACAAACCGGTCGTGATCGATTAGAAAAAATGGCGGGCTTACCGTTCCACCAAGGCGTTGTGGCTGCGGTCCGTCCTAATCCAGTTTTCAATGAAAAAGATTTAGAAGCCTTACTGAAACAATCGCCAAATTGTTTATTGCTGGGTTTAGACCAAGTCACCGATCCGCATAACCTCGGCGCATGTATCCGTACCGCGGCTGCAATGGGCGTTGAGGCCGTGATTGTGCCTCGTGATCGTTCTGCAAGTTTGACCCCGACCGCGCGCAAAGTTGCGGCAGGTGGTGCTGAAAAAGTTAAATTTATCCAAGTGACCAATTTGGCTCGGACTTTAGCGCAAATTAAAGATGAGTTTAATGTGCGTGTGGTCGGTACCATGTTGGATGAAAAAGCCTTGCCGCTACAACAGTTCGATTTTACTGGAACGGCTGTATGTGTGGTGATGGGTGCTGAAGATACTGGTCTGCGTCCAATTACCCAGTCTCAATGCGATCAAACGGTTTATATTCCGATGGCGGGCAATCTACAAAGTTTGAATGTCAGTGTAGCAACGGGTATGGCTTTGTATGAAGCATGCCGTCAACGTAATGTCTAAGTTTTTTAATTTCTGATTCAATGTAAGCCCAATGATGACCTCTCAAAAACAAGGCTATGTCTTTATTGCCATCACCATGTGTATTTGGGGGGGATTTACCTTAACGGCGCGGCTCAGTGCCAATTGGGGCATTGGTGCGTGGGATATTACCGCCTTACGCTTTCTGTTGGCGTTTTGCATCTTAATGCCAATCTTGATCTATAAAAAAGATACCGCCTTTTTGTGGAAGAAAGAGCCTTTTATTTTGGCGATGATTGGTGGGGTGTGTTACTGCATCACCGCTTATAGCGCTTTTCATTATGTGCCTGCGGCACATGCTGCGATCTTTCTCAATGGCTGCATTCCACTTTGTACAGCTGTCGCGGGTTATCTTTTATTTCGACAACCATTTGACCGGCATACTTGGCTTAGCCTCAGTATTATGTTGCTCGCACTGACGGCCATGAGTGGGTTGATGTATCAAGAAACAGGTGTTGCTTTTAGTTTAGGTGATGGCTTGTTTTTCCTCAGTGCTGTGCTGTGGGGAACATTTACCGTTTTATTGAGACAATGGAAACTGTCGGCATGGCACTCCATGGCAGGTGTTGCGATTTGGGCTGCGATTATTTTTGTGCCGATTTATGTTTTATTCCTCCCCAAAACCCTAGCGCATGTGCAACCTGTGCAATTGATTGCTCAGGTGGTATTTCATGGCGTGTTCGTAGTCATCGTGGCGACCCTCACTTATGTGGAAGCCATTAAGCGTTTGGGGGCATTTAAAACAGGCAGTATTGTGACGTTGGCGCCTTTTATTGCTGCGATTATTGCGGTTCCTTTGCTCAATGAGCCTTTGAGTGTTGCGATTTTATGTGGTCTTGTAGGAATGGGGATCGGGGCCTTGCAGCCATGGCGTTGGATACGGCAGGACAGTTTGAAAGCCCAACTCGCACAACAAAAAAAGCAGTCATAATCGACTGCTTTTTTTAGACTTCTGAATGGGCCAAATACTTTAAATGCAACGGTCTGAGCTGTGCGTATAAGTGTTCCAAGTGTCCATCATTTACCACAATATCATCAGCTAACGCTTGTTTTTGTTCACGGGACATTTGCGTTTCAATGATGGTTTGAATTTGCTCAATGGTTTGATGGTCGCGCTGCGAAGCACGAAGAATCTGGATATCAATTGAAGCATCGATCAAAAGCGTATGTTGCGTCAGTTCATGCTGATTGGTTTCAAAAAGTAGCGGTGAAACCAAAATCGCATAAGGGCTGGTCGCAGCTTGTAATTGTTGCATGATGGACTGACGAATTGCAGGGTGGGTGATCTTTTCCAATTGCTTACGGGCAGACGGGTCCTGAAAAATGTGTTCACGTAAAGCGCGTCGATTCAGTTCACCATTGTCCAGTAAGGCCCACTCGCCGAAGCTGCTTCGAATTTGCTGAAGTGCAGGCTGACCTATAGCAACAATTTCTCGAGCAACGACATCGGCATCGACCACTTGTATGCCTTGTTGTTCAAACCAGTGGCTTGCGGCAGATTTTCCACTGCCAATCCCGCCTGTCAGACCTAAAATAAATGACATATTATATTTTAATTGCCTAAATATATTTTCATAATTTGCTCACCCCACAGAAAGGCAATCCAACCTGCGATGGCAATATATGGACCAAAAGCAAAAGGCTGATTTTCTTTACGCACTTTGAGCAGGATGATACCGATAATGGCGCCTACGAAAGAAGAAAGTAGCACAATCAGTGGCAGCAGCAAAGGACCCATCCATGCGCCTAAAGCAGCAAGTAACTTAAAGTCACCATAGCCCATGCCTTCCTTGCCTGTAATGAGCTTAAACAGATAGTAGACAATCCATAAGCATAAGAAACCAATGATGTAACCCCAAATGGCCACTGTCGGTGTGGTGTAAATCGCATAACTATTGACCCCTAAACCCAGAGCTGCAAGGGTGAGGGTATAGCGATCAGGTAAAAGTTGAGTGTCAAAATCAATAAAAGTTAAGGCGATTAAAATGTAAGTGAGTACGAGACCGAACAGCATTTGGATTGTTGGGCCAAATACTGCAACCACGACCAAAGCACAAATGGCGGTCAGGAGTTCAATCGCAGGGTAGCGAATGCTGATCGGGTTATGGCAAGTGCCACACTTTCCTCGTAGCAGGAACCAACTCATCACAGGGATATTTTGATACCAGTGTATGGCACTTTTACATTTTGGACAGGTTGAGGCAGGCTTACTCAATGTGAGCTTCGTTTCATCAATAATTGGCTGCTCAGGATGAAGCAGAAGTTGGCAGTCGGTGCGCCATTCTTGTTCCATCATTTTTGGCGTGCGATAGATCACCACATTCAGAAAACTACCGATGCACAAACTAAAAACTCCAACGGCGAAATACAGCGCCATTGGAGTATTGATCAGATAGGAAATTATTTCTTGCATTAAACCACAGAACCCATTTGGAAGATTGGTAGATACATGGCAATCACTAGGCCACCCACAAGTACACCTAAGACCGCCATGATGAGAGGCTCCATCATTGCAGTTAAGCCATCCACCGCATTATCGACTTCGTTTTCATAGTGAGTGGCAACTTTATCCAGCATGGCATCGAGCGCACCAGATTCTTCACCAATCGCTACCATTTGTACTGCCATTGATGGGAATTTATTGGTGGCACGCATCGCGAATTGAAGTTGTTGCCCTGTTGCGACATCTTCACGGATCTTCATCACAGCTTCTTCATAGACTACGTTATTGGTTGCACCCGCGGTAGATTCGAGGGCATCAATTAAGGGTACACCCGCAGCAAAGGTGGTAGACAGGGTGCGGCTATAGCGCGCGATAATTGCTTTATAGACTAAATCACCAAAAATCGGGGCTTTCAGTGCAGCTTTATCCAACATGTCACGAAACTTTTTACTACGCTTTTTGGTTTCGAGTAAAGCGGTAATCACAACACCAACGACAATAATCAAAATGAACCAGTATTTCTGCATCCATTCAGACATATTTACCACCATTTTAGTGAATGCAGGTAAATCCGCACCAAAGGAGCTGAATAAATCTTGGAACACAGGGACAACTTTGACCATCAAAATAATGGTCACGATCACCGCAACCACAACCACGGTTGCTGGGTACTTCATGGCTTTTTTAATTTTTTGCTTTAACAATTCACTTTTTTCTTTATAGACCGCTACACGGTCCAGCATGGTCTCAAGCGCACCTGATTGTTCGCCTGATTCAACTAATGAACAGAATAAGTTGTCGAAATATTGCGGATATTTTTTGAGTGCTCCCGCAAAGGTATTACCGCCTTCAACTTCACCTTTAATGCCGAGGACAACTTCACGCATAGACGGGTTTTCTAAGCCTTCAGCCACAATTTCAAAGCCTTGAACCAGCGGTACACCCGCTTTCATCATGGTTGCGAGCTGTCGGGTGAAAATCGTGATGTCCAGTGTCGTCACTTTTTTCTTCATTATGCCTTCAAGAATATTCTTTTTCTTTTCTCGAATACTCTTGATGGTAATCCCTTGTTTGCGCAAAGTAACTTTGGCGAGGGCGAGATTACGTGCAGGCAATTCCCCTTTAATTTTTGCCCCTTTACGATCAATCCCTTCATAATTGAAGGTTGGCATCATCTGTGCTTTTTTGACAGCCATGCATTTATCCTTATTCTTTCAATATTTCAACTATTCGCTGGTTACACGATTCACTTCTTGTAAGGAAGTGACCCCCTGCATAACCTTGAGTAAACCTGAACGACGTAAATTGTTAAATCCTAATTTTGCAGATGCTTCCGCAATCTGTAAGGCATTGCCATCTTCCATAATAATTTTTGAAATTTCTGGCGTGACTTTCATGACTTCATAAATACCAACACGTCCTTTATAGCCTTCACGGCACTCAGTACATCCCACCGGTTGATAAACTTTGAAGTCTGGATCTTTGATATCTGTTGGAGTAAAGCCCATTTCGAGCAAACTTTGTTCAGGAATATCGACAGCGGCTTTGCATTGGCTGCATAAGCGGCGTGCCAAACGCTGTGCAATCACCAAATTGACCGAGGTCGCAATGTTAAAAGATGGAACCCCCATATTACGTAAGCGTGTCAGAGTTTCAGGTGCACTATTGGTGTGGAGTGTCGACATGACCATGTGACCTGTCTGTGCGGCTTTAATCGCGATTTCAGCTGTTTCAAGGTCACGAATCTCACCCACCATCACAATATCAGGATCTTGACGTAAGAAGGACTTCAGCGCAGCAGAGAAGGTGAGGCCGACTTTATTGTTCACATTGACCTGATTAATACCTTCTAAGTTAATCTCAACAGGGTCTTCCGCAGTTGAAATATTGGTGTCTTCTTTATTTAGAATATTCAAACCTGTATACAGCGATACCGTTTTACCTGAACCTGTCGGGCCAGTAATTAACAACATGCCTTGCGGTTTGTCTAAAGCCTGCATAAACAGCTCTTTTTGCTCTGGTTCATAACCTAAAGCATCAATCCCCAGCATAGCACTGGATGGATCGAGAATACGCAGAACCAGTTTTTCGCCAAACAAGGTTGGAAGTGAGTTGACACGGAAGTCGATGGCTTTGCTTTTCGACAGCTTTAATTTAATTCGGCCATCTTGCGGGACGCGCTTTTCAGAGATGTCCATTTGTGACATAACTTTCAGGCGGGCAGCAATTTTGCCCGCTAGCTGCGTCGGTGGATTTGCCATTTTTTGTAACACCCCATCAATACGAAAACGCACGCGATAAGATTTTTCATAAGGTTCAAAGTGCAAGTCTGATGCGCCCATACGAATCGCATCGATCAGTAATTTATTGATGTATTTGACGATCGGTGCTTCATCCCCTTGAGGTGAGTCATCTTCTTCGTCATTTGAGTTCTGAGGGTCTTGCTCTAAGTCTAAATCAATATCTTCATCAGAAAATTCAAAGCTATCGGCTTGCGCAAAATTTTGTTCGATTAGTTTTTCAAGCTGAGGATGTTCAACAATAATCGCTTCAATGTTCATTTTAGAATTGAAGCGAATCGCGTCCATCGCATCCATGTTGGTTGGATTGCTGGTGGCGATATAGAGGATATTGCCACGACGGTAAATCGGCAACACACGATGCTTGGTGATGAGTTTGTCTTCGACCAGATCCCGTAGAATTTGTACAGAATCATAGACACTTAAGTCAAAAACAGGCTCTCCAAACTCCAAAGAAATCGTCTCAGCGATCATTTGTGGGGAGAGTTTATAATTTTCAATTAGATAAGGAACGATGTCTTGCTGAGCTTTTTTTGCAGAGAGCATTGCCTGCTGCATATTTTCAGCAGTCATGCGTCCGTCTTCGACTAAGCGTCGAATGAAGCCTGTGAACTTAGGCAAACCATTTGATACTGACATTCCCCAGATCCTTAACTTCTCAATTGTTTATAATTGGTATCGTAAAATTATACTTTTGTTGCACAAAAATACCATATCTGAAAGTGTTGTCACCACCTTAATATCGATTAAAAGCATGAACTGGTCGTGATAGCAGGCGATTTTTTTACAAAAAGATGTCTTTATTTTCATTCGTATTATTTTGATTGCCGAAGAAATTCTAGAAGAAAACTATCTTTGAAAAATAAATACCGTGTAGAATGAGGCCGTTTTAATGAACTGTTTTGAATAGGGTGCTGTATGTCGGGTTCGACGATTAAGCCATGGGTTGTCGGCAATTGGAAGATGAACCCAATGCAGGCAGATGCCAAGCAATTGCTTCAAGAATTTAAACAGCTCTTGCAAGAGAATGAAATAGCAGAAGAAAAATGTAATATTGGGCTTGCGCCTGTGACGCTGGCTTTGACGTCAACGCAGGCTGAATTGGCGAATGCTACACGTTCAGTTTTTACTGTAGCGCAAGACGTATCGCGTTTTGGCAACATGGGTGCATATACGGGTGAGGTGAGCGCAGAGCTGCTCAAAGATAGTCAAATTGAATATGTTTTAATTGGTCACTCAGAACGTCGTGAATATTTTGCTGAAAGTGCAGCAATTTTAAATGCGAAAGCTCAAAATGCCTTAAATGCGGGTTTAAAAGTCATTTACTGTGTCGGTGAAAGCTTAGAACAGCGTGAATCGGGTCAGGCAGAAGTAGTGGTTTTACAACAAATTTGCGATTTAGCCAGTGTGGTAACGGCAGAGCAGTGGCCTCATATTGTGATTGCCTACGAGCCGATTTGGGCCATTGGTACAGGAAAAACTGCTTCACCAGAAGACGCGCAAACCATGCATGCTAAAATCCGTGAAGGCCTCACGCAAATTACCAGTCATGGCGCGAACATGGCCATTTTATATGGTGGTAGTGTAAAAGCTGAAAATGCAGTAGAGTTAGCGGCCTGTCCAGATATCAATGGTGCACTCGTCGGTGGGGCATCTTTAAATGCAACGTCGTTTTATAAAATTGTCGAAGCATTTGCAAATACAAAATAATTAGGAGTTCAGCATGCAAACTTTTGTGCTGGTAGTACATATTATCTTAGCTGTGTTGATGATCGTGCTGATTTTGGTTCAGCATGGTAAAGGTGCAGATGCTGGTGCTTCGTTTGGTGGTGGCGGTGCTGCAACTGTATTTGGTGCATCAGGTTCAGGTAATTTCTTGACCCGATTGACTGCGGTTTTGACGGCCTTGTTTTTTATCACCAGTTTGTCACTTGCTGTGTTTGCCAAAAAGCAAACCACAGATGCCTATAGCTTAAAGTCAGTGCAAACGACAAGTTCTGCACCTGCACAATCGACTGAAACTTCGCCAGCTGCACCTAAAACAAGCGAATAATTGGAATTAGTCCTTTCTTTTTTGTGACGATGCTACTAGAATGCGTCACAGCTGCGGTGGTGGTGGAATTGGTAGACACGCTACCTTGAGGTGGTAGTGCTTTCGGGCGTGGGGGTTCAAGTCCCCCCTTCCGCACCAACTTATGAATCCAGAAGATTAAGTTGGTGTATGCAGCAAATTCTGTTGATGCGGGATGGAGCAGTCTGGTAGCTCGTCGGGCTCATAACCCGAAGGTCGTTGGTTCAAATCCAGCTCCCGCTACCAAGTTTCTAAAAAGAGGCTCACAACAAGGTGGGCCTTTTTGCACAGTGGATATTAATTTTCTGTGCAATAATTGGGGCGATTACGCCCTTTTTTATTGGCTATCGTGTAGTGTCGATGTGAGCCGGATACGGTGAAAGTCAAAGTGTCATGTTCCACTACTACTATAGTTTGTATCGGCTTGTAGTGGTCTGTTTCGGCCATTGAATCGCACAAAAATGACGAGAGTAAATGAAGCTATCAAATAAAACTCAAGCACTCCAAGACTTAATTGCTCCTGCAGTGCAAGCCTGTGGTGTTGATCTTTGGGGGATTGAATTCCTTCCTCAAGGAAAACGTTCTTTATTGCGCATTTATATCGACAAAGCTGTCGACGAAAATGCAGAACCCATCATCAATGAAGATGGTGAAGAAGAGCAGGGCCGTGGCATCGGCGTACAAGACTGTGTACGCGTGACTCAGCAAGTCGGCGCAATGATGGATGTCCATGATCCAATTTCAGGTGAATATGCACTTGAAGTGTCATCTCCAGGTTGGGATCGTCCATTTTTCCAACTTGAACAATTACCTGCATATATTGGTCAACAGATCGCTTTCCGTTTGATCAGTGCGGTCGATAACCGTCGTAAATTCCAAGCTAAATTGGTTGCTGTAGATCTTGAAGCTGAAATGATTCAAGTCGAAGTGGAAAAGCAACAGGTGCTTGAAATCGATAGTAATAATATTGATAAAGCCAATTTGGTCTATCAAGATTAATTCATTTAATAAATAAGAATCTGAACGAATAGGTGGCTTATGGCACGTGAAATTCTTACCGTAGTTGAAACGGTTAGTAATGAAAAAGGTGTACCTCGTGAAGCGATTTTCGAAGCCTTAGAACAAGCGCTTGTTGCTGCGACTAAAAAGAAATTTTACGAAGGAACAAACTCTGAAGAAGCTCAGCTTCGTGTAGAGATTGATCGTAAAACGGGTGAATACAGCACTTTCCGTCAATGGGAAGTGGTTGCGGATGAAGATCATGAGATGCCAGCATGTCAAGATGCGATTTCAGATGTTGATCCTGCACAATGGTCGATTGGTGATATTCGTGAGCTTGAAGTGCCTTCAATTGACTTCGGTCGTATTGCGGCGCAAATTGCAAAACAAGTCATTGTTCAAAAGATTCGCGAAGCTGAACGTGCGCTGATTGCAGATGCCTACGAGTCTAAAGTGGGTGAGTTGATCTACGGTGAAGTGAAAAAGCAAACCAAAGATGGCTTTATCATTGACTTAGGTGACAATGCTGAAGCATATCTTGCACGTGAAGAAATGATTGCAAAAGAAATTTTGCGTCCGAAGCAGCGTGTAAATGCGATTTTGTTCAATGTGAACCGTGAAGGTCGTGGTGCACAACTACAATTGTCACGTGCCAAGCCTGAAATGCTCATCGCTTTGATGAAGAAAGAAATTCCTGAAATTTCTGAAGAAATCATTGAGATTAAAGCGGCAGCGCGTCAACCTGGTGTTCGTGCTAAAATTGCTGTGAAAACCAATGATCATCGTATTGATCCAGTGGGTGCATGTATTGGTATGCGTGGTACACGTATCCAAGCAGTTCAGCAAGAATTGAACGGTGAGCGTATTGATGTTGTTGTATGGTCTGATGATCCTGCGCAGTACATTGCGAGTGCTTTAGAGCCAGCAGATGTATCGGGTATTGTGATTGATGAAGAAGAACGTACAGCGGATATTATTTTCGCAACTAGCGATCAATTAGCGCGTGCGATTGGTTCACAAGGTCAAAACGTACGTTTAGCCTCTGAACTTACAGGCTACAAACTCAACATGATGCTTGAAGATGAGTATCATGCTCGTCAGCAAAATGAAGCACAACAATACTTAGACCTATTTGTATCGCGTCTAGATATTGAAGAAGATTTGGCAATGGCATTGGTTGAAATGGGCTTTACTTCTTTAGAAGAGATTGCTTATGTTCCAGCTGAAACATTTGACGAAATCGAGCTAGATGCTGAAGTTGTTGAATTACTTCAAAGTCGTGCCAAAGAAGTTGCATTGGCTGATGCATTACAGCAGCAAGAAAACATCCAAGATCCAAGCGCGGAACTCGTTGCAATGGAAGGGATGACGCAAGAGATTGCTTATGCACTTGCAGCACGTGGTGTCATCACAATTGATGACTTGGCTGACCAAGCGACTGACGATATTGCTGATATTGAAGGTCTGGGTACAGAGAAAGCGGGTCAACTTATTATGAAAGCGCGCGAATCATGGTTTAACTAGGAGATCTACATGACGGATAAGACGATACAAGAGTTAGCTCTCAGTGTGAACCGCCCTGTTGAGAAGCTCCTAGAGCAGGTTCGTGATGCTGGTTTACCACAGCGTAAATCGGACGATATAATCTCTACTGAACAACAAGATGCCCTCGTGCACCATTTGAAGAAAATTCATGGTCAAAACGATGGTCAGGCAGGAAAAATCACGTTGAAACGTAAAACGACCAGTACCGCTAAAGTAGCGAGTACCTCAGGTAAGGCAAAAACGATTAATGTAGAAGTTCGCAAGAAACATACATTTACCAAGCCAGATCCAGAACAAATTAAAGCGGAAGCTTTGGCAAAAGCGCAAGCGGAGCAACAAGCTCGTGCGAACGTTCAAGCTATGGTTGAACCTAAAGCTGAAACTCCAGCAGTAAATAAAGCAGCTGCAAACTTTGAAGCAATGCGTGCTGCTGCAAAGCAAGAAACGACGAAGCAAGAAGTTGCGAAAGCTGCGGTAGTTGTGAAGCGTAAATCAAACAATAAGCCTGTGGTTAAAGCACAAGTTAAAGTTGTTGAAACACCTGAACAGAAAAAAGCACGTGAAGCTCAAGCCGCTCAATTAAAAGCGACCGAAGAAGCAGCACGTCGTAAGGCAGCTGAAGAAGCGCAGCAACGTACACTTGAACAAATGCGTCAAATGGCATCTAAGTATTCAAACGAAGATGCAACTGCGACCATTCGTGTAGTGGATGATTCTCCACTTGCTGCGGGTCTAGTTGGCCAAGCATATGAAGACTCATTTGCGAAAGAAGACCGCGAAATCAAACGTGGTACCAATACGCCAGCTACACGCGCACCGAAGAAAGGTGGTCGTCGTGGTGAAGAGCAATCTTTCCGTGATAACTCGCATAAACGTGGTTTAAAAACAAGCTCTGCAAACAAGCATGGCTTTGAAAAACCGGTTAAAAAGCAAGTTTATGATGTTGAAATTGGTTCAACCATTGTTGTTGCTGACTTGGCTGCGAAAATGGCAGTTAAGGTACGTGAAGTAATTAAGTCACTCATGAAAATGGGTGAGCTGGTTACTCAGAACCAAGCGATTGAGCAAGAAATTGCTGCATTGATCGTAGAAGAAATGGGTCATAACCCTGTTCTTGTATCGGATACGCAAGCTGAAGATAACTTACTTGAAGCAGCTGAAGGCGCGCGTGGTGCTCAATCTACACGTGCACCAGTGGTGACCATCATGGGTCACGTTGACCATGGTAAAACATCGCTCCTTGATCGTATTCGTCGTGCGAAAGTTGCTCAAGGCGAAGCGGGCGGTATCACACAGCATATCGGTGCGTACCATGTAACAACGGACAAAGGTATGATCACTTTCCTTGATACCCCTGGACATGCTGCATTTACTGCAATGCGTTCACGTGGTGCGAAAGCAACAGACATCGTGGTGTTGGTTGTTGCAGCGGATGATGGTGTAATGCCACAAACAGCTGAAGCGATTGATCATGCACGTGCTGCAGGTACGCCGATTATTGTTGCAATCAACAAGATGGATAAAGAATCTGCTGATCCAGATCGCGTATTGAACGAATTGACAGTAAAAGAAATCGTGCCAGAACAATGGGGCGGTGATGTACCTGTTGCAATGGTTTCAGCACATTCTGGTCAAGGTATCGATGAGCTTCTAGATTTGATTTCAATCCAAGCTGAATTGCTTGAATTGAAAGCATCTGAAGAGGGTGCTGCACAAGGTGTCGTGATTGAAGCACGTGTAGACAACAGCCGTGGTGCGGTAACGTCTATCCTTGTTCAAAACGGTACATTGAAAGTAGGTGACCTTGTTCTTGCGGGTGCATCTTACGGTCGCGTACGTGCGATGACAGATGAAAACGGTAAACGTATTCAATCTGCAGGTCCTTCAATTCCAGTTGAAATTTTAGGTCTACCTGAAGCGCCAATGGCGGGTGATGAAGTTCTTGTTGTGAATGACGAGAAAAAAGCACGTGAAGTTGCCGATGCGCGTATGGATCGTGAACGTCAAAAACGTCTTGAGCGTCAAAGCGCAATGCGTCTTGAAAATATCATGGCGTCTATGGGCAAGAAAGATGTGCCTATCGTCAATGTGGTATTGAAAACTGATGTACGTGGTACATTGGAAGCATTACATGTTGCTCTTGCTGACCTTGCAACAGACGAAGTTAAAGTTCGTATCATTGGCTCAGGTGTTGGTGCGATCACTGAATCTGACGTAACACTAGCTGAATCTTCTGAAGCGGTACTTCTTGGCTTTAACGTACGTGCGGATAACGCAGCGCGTCAAAAAGCGGATGCTGACGGCATCGATATTCGTTACTACTCAATCATCTATCAATTGATTGATGATGTGAAAGCAGCGATGAGCGGTAAACTTGCGCCTGAACACCGTGAAACAATTCTGGGTGTGGCTGAAGTACGTGAAGTGTTCCACTCAAGTAAGTTTGGTGCAGCAGCAGGCTGTATGGTACTTGAAGGTATGTTACACCGTAATAAACCAATTCGTGTCCTTCGTGATGACGTGGTTGTGTTCCAAGGTGAGCTTGAGTCACTTCGTCGCTATAAAGAAGTGGTTGAAGAAGTTCGCGCAGGTATGGAATGTGGTCTTGCGGTTAAAGGTTATAAAGACATCAAAGAAAAAGACAAGATCGAAGTCTATGATGTTCAATTGATCAAACGGAGTCTTTAATGGCGGGTAGTCAACGTCTTAAGCGCATGGCGGATACAGTACAACGTGAGTTGTCTGAACTAATTCGCCAAGAGTTGAAAGATCCACGCTTAGGTGGTCTCGTGACCATCTCTGCGGTGAAGGTTAGTCCAGACTTAGGTTATGCTGAAGTATATGTGACTGTGATGGGCCGTGAGCTTGGCGATGAGCAAAGTGAAGCAGCCAATAAAGAAACGCTAGATGTGCTGAACAAAGCATCTGGTTTCTTGCGTCACGAACTCGGCCGTCGTATTAAGACACGTATTACACCGCGTTTGCGTTTCCATTACGATAAAACCAATGCATATGGTAACTATATGTTTGGCCTGATTGCTGAAGCAGTAAAGGATTTACCTGCTGACGAAGCAAACAAAGATGATGAATAATTCAGTCTAACTGAATCAAAAAGCCACCTTCGGGTGGCTTTTTTTATGCGGGGCTGGAGCTAGATTAAGACTTGAAAGATATTGCATAGGATTATGATAGGGGAGTAGAGGGTTGAGCTTTTAGGGATTATTTTGACCATCAAGTTGCTGTGGACTGGATTAATATGGGCAATGATTTACCACGGGGACACTTTGATCATTTTAATTTTTGAGTAGATTGAGTAGTTCATCTGTGTTGGTCAATGTACTGGATGTGACACCATCTATAATACGTTCGAATATTATCATCAGTACAATGTTCAAATTAGCGCAACAGCACCATGTCAGTGCTGAAGCGCTAGAAATGTATTTATTTTTATATCTTTAAGGACACAAGCATTTAAAGACGATGTTCAGTGTCTTCATGCTTATTGCTAAAAGCTCTGCGACGAGTACGTTGCCAAGGCAGTGGACGATTGAGTGCTTCTGGAACGTCACCACTCAGCGAGCGTAAGCGCAAATGTAGCGCCGCTTGCGCCATCAAATTTGCCGATACAGGTGCAGTTAAGAAGGCAAACAGCGTTAATAACAGCTCAGCAAAACCAAAGCGTCCTTGGAATGCAGAATAGATCATTGCCGCGATCAAGAAGCTCCCTAAGCCTAAGGTGCTGGACTTGGTTGGGGCATGCAGGCGCATGAATAAATCGGGCAGGCGCACCATTCCAATCCCTCCGACCAGCATGAAGAAAGTGCCGATCATGAGAAAAATGGAGACTAAAATTTCCATCGTAAGTTGCATCGATCTTGCTCCTAGTCAATCACATGACCTGAGGTGAAGTAGCGTGCTAAAGCGGCTGTAGAGACAAAGCCGAGCATCGCAACCAAAAGAGCACCTTCAAATAATGAAGTGCTGGCCCAGTAAATGCCTAAAATAATAATGAGGCAGATTGCATTTAAAAAGAGTGTATCGAGTGCTAAGAGTCGGTCTACAATCGATGGGCCGATAATTAAACGAATTAGGCACAGCAACATTGAAATGGTGACCGCGATTAAACAAATCCCGAGGGCATAAGGCAAAATAGTCATGCTTTGTCTCCTGCTTCGACACCAAAAATTTGCATCAACGGTTTTTCATAACGCGCTTTGATATTTTCAATCTCGGCATTTTCATCATCGGTGCTGAGGGCGTGAACTAAAATGTCCCCACGATCTTGATCGATGCCTGCTGAAACAGTGCCTGGTGTAGTGGTAATAATCATCGCCAGTAAGGTGTTTACTTCCTCATGTTGTGTTTCCAGCGGAACGCGAAACCATTTGGGTTGTAGACGATCAATTGGGCCGAGGACCAATTTAGCCACTTGAATATTCGACATCACAATGTCGTATAACACCACAAAAAATAGTTTCAGCGCCGCTTTCCATTCAATATTTGGAGTATAAGTAATGAATGGTCTGATCAGACGCGGAATAAAAATAGCCAGTAAAAATGCCATCACTAAGCTGGCTGCATCGACACTATGTGCCAACATCACCCAGCTCAGCGCAACAATCACCGAGACAAAAGGGTGGGGTAACCAACGCTCCAAAAACGACGTTTTTTTCATGTTTAAGGCTCCACCATGGGTTGTAGGCTTTCAGCATCGGGATTCACTTCAGCCTGTTGTTGCTGTTGCATTTGGCGTTTTTTGTATTCGGAAATATGTTCGCCTTCCAGTGTTTCTTCTGAAATTAAATATGGAATCAAATGTGCATTTGGATCCACCCGTTCGCCACCATATTTGGTTTCAGGTAAATTTTCACTGTCGAAAGGTTGTACGCTAATGGTTTGTCCATGCTCATCAGTTTTGAGTAAAGTCTGTTCGTAGAGCGCATTATTTTGGATTTGCTCAGCCGTTTGGTAAGTGTACTTTTGAATTGGACCTGCAAAAACCATATAAGCAATTAAACCGACCAACAATAGATAAATGGTTTTGTCATTGCGCTTCGGTGCTTGTTCAGGCAAAGCTTGGTACGCGGCATAAGCAGCTTCATCAGGATTGTCTTCTGGTTTAGTTGCGCGCCAAAAAATCACGAAACCCACACGTGTAAACGCAATAATACTTAATAAACTCACCACTAAAACGGTCACAATAATCAGCAATTGATACGGTGAGTGTGCGGTGGCTTGAAGAATAAACACTTTGCCTAAGAAGCCACTAAAGGGTGGTAAACCTGCCATCATCAAGGCAATGGTGAAATAGGTTAACGCCACCACCTTATGCTGTTTCATTTGCGGTGCAATTTTAAAGTGGTCTTTAAACTCACCACGTTGAGAGGTAATCCAACCACTTAAAATATAGAAAGCTGCCGCAATAATGGTACTGTGCACCAAATAATACAGTGCCGCTGCCCATGCCAAGGTATTGAACAGGGAAATGGCGATTAAAATCGTGCCCACAGAAGACAAAATCATAAAGCCAATGAAACGACGTAAGCGTTCCGCACCCATCGCGCCAATCACACCATAGACTGAGGTAATTAAGCCAATCGGTAATAGAATGTATTGCAGGATTTCACGGCTAATCGCATCGTCAAATACGGTGCCATTAACACGTAAAATGGCATAAATACCGACTTTGGTCATGATGGTGAACAGAGCCGCTACAGGAGTGGTTGCGACCGCATAGGTTTTTGGTAGCCAAAAACCGACAGGTAGCATGGCTGCTTTAATGCCAAAGACTGTAAACAACAACAGCCCGCCAGCAACAGCAATACGATGTTGATCGCCTTCTAATAGAGGCATCAGACGTGCAACATCCGCCATATTGAGGCTGCCGATGCTGCCGTAAATCATGCCCAGACCAATCAGAAACAGAGCTGATGCCAACAAGTTAATAGTGACATAGTGAATGCCGAGTTGAAAACGCGCTTTGCCTTGGCCATGCAGTAACAGGACATAGGAGGCCATCAATAAAATTTCAAAGAATACAAACAGGTTAAATAAGTCGCCTGTCAGGAAGGCACCGGTTAAACCCATCAGTAGGAAATGGCACATGGCATGGAAATAACGGCCACGTTCATCCCATTCTTTGCTGGCAAACCACATCACTGGAACAGCCAAGCCGTAGGTTAAAACCAACATCAGGGCAGACAGTTGGTCGAGGACTAAAACAATACCAAATGGTGCTGCCCATTCACCAAGGTTATAAACACTGATTTGCCCTGAGCTGGCAAAGATCAGATAGTTGACCGCTGTAAATAAGCCCAACAGGCCAGAGGTATAACTGATGCCTCGACGCCACGGTTGTCGCCAGTCTTGTGCTAAAGAACCTGATCCTGGATTACCCAGTAATACCAAAATAAAGGCAGTAATGGCAGGAATTAAAATACTAAAAATTGGGGTGTGTTCGGTCCAAAATTGGATGAGGTCATTCATTATGGCTCATCCTCACGTGGGTCAATTTGTGGTATTTCTTCTTTAGAGTCAACGTGGTCGGTTCCTGTTTCATAACGACTGCGTAAAGCCAGTTGTACAATAAACGCCGTGGTAGCAAAGCCAATCACAATCGCGGTTAACACCAAGGCTTGTGGCAAAGGATCAGTGGCTTTGCTGGCTTCCGTGGGTACCGCGGGGGCATTAAGTTGAAGTCGCCCCATGGCAAATAAAAATAAATTGACGGCATAACCAATCATGGCCAAGCCAAGTACCACAGGGAAGGTACGGGCACGCAAAATCAGATAGATGCCTGTGGCAGTCAACAGACCAATAGCGGAGGCAAGTAACAGTTCTAAACTAATCATATTAATCCCCCTTTGGTACTGGACCAGACATACTAGAGTGACGCGAGTCCCCAAGTACTGAAATAAGTAGCATGGTTGCACCTACGACCGTGATATAAACCCCGACATCGAACAGTGCAGCTGTCGCTAGGTGCATTTCGCCTAAGATTGGTGGCGACACATAAAAGTGTGCACTGGTGAGGAATGGACGTCCCCAGAACCATGCACCTAAGCCTGTTAATCCTGCAATGACCAGACCTGTTCCAATCCAGATTTCATACAAACGACCAGACTTGGCTTTGAGCAGCTGTTCTGCATGATCTTGACCGAGTGCCATGTACTGAATAATCAAGGCCAAAGCGGTAATCAAACCCGCGATAAACCCGCCCCCAGGCAGATTATGTCCACGTAAGAAGATATACAGGCTAACCACCAAGGCAATCGGTAAAATCCAAGATGCAGTGATACGAAGCATCAATGGCGATGGATTAAAACGGTAACTAAGACCTTTGGTCATGGTGGTGCCGTGGGTACGCATACCATCCATTAGGCATAGCGCACCAATGCCTGCAATGCCGAGGACGGTAATTTCACCGAAGGTATCGAAACCACGGAAGTCGACCAAAATCACGTTGACCACGTTGGTACCGCCGCCTAATGGAATCGACTGCTGCATGAAGAACCATGAAATGGAGTTGTGATCACGGGTCAAGATGAGCCATGTGATCCATGCAATGCCGAGCCCGCCGCCAATCGCAATCAGGGCATCTCGCCAACGGCGTGATACACTCGACTCATAGGGAGTGAGTTGTGGTAAAAGCGATAAACTCATCAATAACAGTACGGTGGTGACCACATCTACGGTGATTTGTGTCAAAGCCAAATCAGGCGCAGAGAAGCAGATAAAGACCATAGTCACGACTAAACCAATCGCGCCACTGATCAATACTGCTTTAATCCGTTCGTGATGGAACCACAACATCATCCAGCACGAAGAGAAAAACAGTAGCCACAGTACGATCGCTAAGGCTGGAGCATGGGTGAGTTCACGGGTGCCTGTGGTCAGCCCTTGTCCTAAAAATGGAAGTGAGACTATGGCAATACTGAAGATCACAATCCAAAGAATATAGCTTTGTAATTTACCGTTTTCAGTCAATCGTTTAAATTTGCGCGAGTTGAGCAGGAGTGACTTAAGGAATAAGTCAAAGGCAACTCGACCTTGTAGACGACCTAAATATGGATCGAGATCAATTTCTCGAATTTTGCCACCTTTCGCCAGACTGAAATAGAAAATCAGACCGCCGATCAAGGCAATAGCACTCATCAACAATGGCATGTTAAAACCATGCCATAGCGCAAGATGTGTGCCTTCAAAATTCATCACTTGGGTGCTGGCACGTGCTGTACTGTTGACGATGTTTTCAACCAATAGGGCAGGGAATAAGCCGACTAAAATACACAGAAACGCTAGTAAAGTGGCTGGTGCACGCATGCCAAAAGGTGGCTCATGTACATCTTTGTTCGGAACTTGTTTGCCCACTGGGCCATCGAAGAAAACCCCATGCACCAAACGCACAGAGTAAGCGACTGCAAAAATCCCCGCCAGTGTCGCGACAATTGCCGAGCAGATGAGCACAGGGCCAGATAGATTGCTGAGCAGTTCAGTAAAGAACATTTCTTTAGATAAGAAACCGTTGGTCAAGGGCACGCCAGCCATCGATGCTGCAGTGACCATCGTCAAAGTGGCTGTATAAGGCAACAGTTGCCATAACCCACTAAGCTTACGTAAATCACGTGTGCCTGACTCATGATCGATAATACCTGCGATCATGAACAGCGCTGCTTTAAAGGTGGCATGGTTAATAATATGGAAAATAGCCGCAGCCACAGCCAATGGTGATCCGATTCCCAAGAGACACATGATCAAGCCGAGATGGCTGATGGTTGAATAGGCCAATAAACCTTTCAGGTCTTCTTTAAAGATGGCAAAAAATGCAGCCATACACAGGGTAAATAGGCCAATAAAGGTGACCAAATTATGGAACAGTGCCGCACCTGCAAAAATGGGTAACAGTCGTGCCACCAAGAAAATACCCGCTTTTACCATGGTTGCTGAGTGTAAATAAGCAGACACGGGGGTCGGGGCTGCCATCGCGTTGGGTAACCAAAAATGGAATGGAAATTGCGCACTTTTGGTAAAAGCACCGAGTAAAATCAGCAGCAACGTAGGAACAAATAAAGCATGACTTTGAATTTGTGCTGTCATCGTCAAGATTTGATCAATCTCGTAGGTACCTGTGATTTGGCCGAGTAAGATGAAACCACCTAGCATGGCTAATCCGCCCATACCCGTAATGGTCAATGCCATGCGTGAGCCGCGTTGCGCCGCGTCGTAATTGCTCCAATAACCGACCAACAGAAAAGAGGAGATACTGGTCAACTCCCAAAAAACGAGGAGTAAAATTAAATTATTGGAGAGTGAAATTCCGAGCATGGCTGCCATGAACAACATGAGCAGTAGATAGAGTTTGTTGAGAGAATTTTTTGGGCCTAAATAAAAATAGGCATAAATATAAATGAGCGTCCCGATGCCACTAATGAGTAAGGCAAAGAGTAGGCCTAATGCGTCTAGACGGAAGCTGAAGTCAATTCCAAGCTGCGGCAACCATGACCACGACTGCGTAATGACAGCGCCATTAAACACCTCTCGTGCTTGGGTCAGTAATAAGCCTAAACTTGTCATACTGACCCCAACAGCTGCGAAGGCGGTTAGCCTACGTGAGCTCTGCTTCAGTAATGAGACAAGGGTTGTGCCAAGTATTAACGGTAACAATATAATAATCGGTAGCACACTCGTTTCCATTGTCGTGAATAGGTCAAAACCTATTGGTGAATCTCATCTTTCAAGGATTACAGGACTGCAAAGAGCAGCCCAAGAGTCTCAATCTTGAAAGCCAATGTGAAATTTAAAAATAATGAAGTTGTGTTGCGCAACTCATGAAGCGTTATAGCAAAATCCGATTTCAGTTAGAAATTTGCAAGTAAAACCGATCATATAACATGACTAAAACAACATCAATCTTTTTTGCGCTGACGCAAAACATTATACGCGTGATGGTCGTTTCTTGGTGGATGACAGGCACTTTCTCAGTGCAAGAAATGTAAAAAAAGCGACCATTGGTCGCCTGTTTTTGAGGGTTGAAATAGATATGCTTATGAAGCAGGCTAAGTTAATGGATTTGCCGATGAAGCATCATCCTCAGCACTGAGTAAAGCAATCAAATGCTGTTGCTGTTCGGGAGAGAGTTGCTGCTGTATTTGTGCGAATAATTCAGCCACACTTAAATCTTGGGGTTCAGCCGCAATCGGTTCGGTGCTTCCACTCGTCGCTTCATGATTGGCAAGGTTTTGGTAAATTACATCGAACTGATGTTGCAGTGGTTCGAGTTGGATAGAACTTAATTGCTTATTTTCCAGTTTGAGGCATTGAAACTCACTGGCTTGTTCCAGCAACTCACTTCGGTTGCCTGAGGCGATAATTTGTAGTCGAGGAAAAGCCTGATTTAAACGTTTTAAAATGACTTGCGCCATATTTTGATCCAATTGATGATCAATCGCGTCAATCAACAGTACGCCGTCACCTTCTAAACAGGGGAACAGGCTTTCAGGATTGAGTAGGCATAAACGTCGCACAATATCGCCAACGAGCGCCACCCAGTTGCGAATACTATTGGAAAGCTGTTGATAGAGCATGCTGTTGCCATGGTAGCGCACCATCAGTTGTAACTTGGGGTGATATTGTAGATAAAGATCTTCTATTTGGGGTAGAACAGTTGCTAACGCTTGCTTGAGCGCTTGTAGGCTGGGTGACTGGATGTGTGCTTGAGCCTGAGCCAATTTATAGCTTAAGGGGATATCGGGTGGCATGCTTTTAGGCTGATGCAATATCGTTTGTAAAAACTGCGCAGTTTGCGCATTTTCAATATCGCTGATTTCACGAAACCACTCAAAGAAGCGTGCAAAGGTGGTATAGGGAATAGCTGAAATTTCATAGGCATGTGCATGTTGGAAAATCAGGGGATTGTTCTTGCTGAGAATATTCATCTCATTGACAAAACGTTCCGCAGGATAATACGCAATCAACGGTAAACCTTGCAGCGGATCTTGTAACGTTGCCTGCTGATATAGATTGACCAGTTGTTCGAGTTCTAATGTTTCAACTCGACTGATGCCAATGCCTTGTTGGTTTAAGGTTTTGTAGAGTTGCCATGTATAGGGTTCGGGAGCAGTATCGGCTGCCGTAGGTTTGAGAGCATACAGCTCAGCGGGCACAGCAACTTGAATATCAATTTTGGACTGTAGGCGGTTCAGCATAATATCGTGATCTAACATCACCACACCTGCAGAGCGTAAATCTTTATAACGGGCCGCAAACCAAGTCAGAGCCTGATAGCTAAAACGTAAGATTGAGGTCTTGCCTGAGGCTTGATCGCCTAAAATTAAAGTGACGGGTTTATCGTGATAAGAAAAATCGACTTTAAGGTCAGCAAAATGCAGGATGTGTTTCAGGTGAATCGATTGAATTTTCATAGAACACCCGCAGCGGTTGTGACTATTTTTACATTCGACTATCCAACAACTTTACGTAATGAGCTTGGCATTTGTTTTTTCAGCTGTTGCATCAGGTCGTAAATGTGATGGATATTTAAACTTACTTTAGCACGTGTACAGGCCACGTAAAGCAGTCTTAACTCTTCATCACTAATTTTATGGTCTTTGTCGTTGACCTTAAACTGATAATCATCTTCGATGTGAACGCGGTTCCACTCTAAGCCTTTGGCTTTGTGTGCGGTGGAAATAATATAATCCGCTTGTTCAATCGGCGTAATCTTCGCGAGGGCTTTTTTGAGTGGATCGGTGCCATGATCATCCACCAATTTCACTAAAGGTTTGATGTCACTGCCGTCATTGGTTTCGCAGTATTCATGTACATCATGCCAAGAATTAAACCAGGCCAGTTCCGGCACATCGGTGACGCGCTTGCCTTGTTTGAGCATTGCGGCAGCATCGACAAAGCGGTTCAGTTTGACATGGTCGGCTTGTAGACTGACTTTGTCGCCATGAACTAATCCTGAGAGCAGCAATTCCATGGCGCGCGCATTGGTGCGACATAAAATCGCATCGCGCATTTTGGTATGAGGTTTGTTGACCACTTTGGAGTTGAGCAGAGGGTTGCCCATGAGCGGCACGGTTTCATTCAAGGCGCCTAAAATAGCATTGGCATGCAATGCAATCTCTTCACCAAAACGAAACGAAGTGGTGAGACGGGACTCAGGCAAAGGCAGTTGTTGCATGGCATTGACTGCGCCGCGCCATGCATAAATTTGTTGGTGTGCATCTCCGACATAGATCACTTGTGTATTACGCTGCTTCAGTAAGATGCCCAGCATTAGCGGATCGGCATCTTGTGCCTCATCAAACAACACATAGTCACTTGGGATATTGGGTTCAGACAGCGCCCACAGTTTTAAATAAATATCGTGACCAATCCCAGCCTGATGGTTGGGATCGATGGACTCTAACCAACGACGTTCAATGGCAGGGTAGAGGTGTTTTTGTAGTGAATCGATATCATCAGGGTGTAACCAGCTCGGTGTTTGTAAATGTCGCGGTGCTGGGTACTGAGAACTGGTTGAACAGAAGTGACTCACAGCATTCGCCACAAGGCTGGCCAAGCGTGATGGCATCAATACATATTTTTCATAACGTCCGCCCATCATCCGTCTTAAGGTGATGGGTTCAAGGCGGTATTCTTTGGCAATAAAACTCGGACTTAAACGAGGCAGACGAAGTTTGTCCGTCACTCCACGTGGAACACTGCGAAAGGCAAGCGAGTGGAAGGTTCGGCAGTCGACATTGCCATGAAACTTCGTTTGCGCTTCGCTGGCAATGGCTTTGTTGAACGCTAAATACATGCCACGTCTTTGTGGCATGGCATCACTAATCATTTGCAGGGTAGTGGTTTTACCTGTGCCTGCATAAGCAATTACTTTAAACGATTTGCCCAGACGCGCGTTATCAATGGCAATGGCTTGCTCATAAGTCGCGCTCGGTTTGATGATATTCGACACAGGCAATAAACTTAGTGGCTGCGGTTGGCTTTTTCAAGCAAACCAGAAAGCCCTTGACGACGTGCCAATTCATTAAGAATCACTTGAGGGTCTAAGTCGAAATAGCCTAAAACCACAATCGTATGAAACCAAAGATCTGCCACTTCATAGATCAAATCATTTTTATGGTCTTCATTGGCTTCAGATTTAAAATCTTTAGCCGCGATAATGGTTTCAACCGCTTCTTCACCGACTTTTTCTAAAATTTTGTTGAGACCTTTATGATACAGCTTCGCGACATAAGACGAGTCTGGATCCGCTGCTTTACGCTCAGCCATCATTTGACCGAGGTAGGACAAAACTTCAACTTGCTCAGACTGAGCCGTTGAGGCATTCATTGCCAATGTATGTGGATTTTTCGATTTTTCGCCATAAATCGCGTTCGGGTCTTTGAGCTGTGCATCCACAATTTCCCAGCCATTTGGCGTGAGTTTACGGTAGAAGCATGATTCACGCCCTGTGTGACAGGCAATTCCGCCGTGCTGTTCAATTTGCAGCACGATTACATCGGCATCGCAGTCGAGACGAATTTCATGCACGGTTTGAAAATGCCCAGATTCTTCGCCTTTGTGCCATAACTTGTTGCGTGAACGAGAGAAATATACGGCTTGGTTTTTCTCAGCCGTCAAAGCCAAAGCTTCACGGTTCATCCATGCAACCATCAAGACACGTCCCGTTTGGTGATGCTGTGCAATGGCAGGGACTAAACCTTGTTCGTTAAATTTTACTTCATCGAGCCATTGCAAATTGTTCATAAGATTTCACCAAGCGAATAAATATTGAGAGTGTTACGATGTTAACGTAGCGCGCTATAGTCTACGTGATTTAAACAGAATAGAGGAGAAACTTTCTACAGTTATCTCACAGCGGCTTAATTGATATATTTTAGAAATTCATCTATCAGTCACCCATCCAAAGCGGATGACGATGATTGTCATCGCATTCTACACAGAATGATTGTTTTGTTTTGCAATATCCCGATAGTTCATTTGACTGAACATGCCTAATTTTAAACCTGAAATCGTCACCGCCATTTCTTTACGGAAATAGGGGATTCGATACATCCAAGCAAAGCTTAAATCACGTAAACCACCTGCCCACCATAGGTCAGATTGGTAAAGTGGTGTGAGTAAACGACTTAAAAATTGATAGAACGCCGTCGAACTTTGACGGTGTTGATGATACGTTTGCCAGAGTTGGACATAATCAAGGGCTTCATTTTTTCTTGCGCTTTGAACCGCTTGCCCCAAAGCCCATGCATCTAAAAGGGCCATATTTGCACCTTGCCCCAGTTGTGGACTCATCGCATGTGCTGCATCACCCATGACACCAATACGACCCTCACCAAACTTAGACAGCACCACATCACGATAATTTGCAGTCAACCATTGTGATTTTTGTTCAGGCCGGGCAATGACTTGTTCTAACCAATCCGCAGCAGGTTTCCAACGCTTAGACACTTGGTTTAACCAGTCTGAGTAAGCTTGTGAATTGTGTAGAAAGTTATTTAGCTGATGGCTTGGAAGACTCCAAAACACACTCGACAGTCTTTGCTTGGGTTCATGTGGCACTGTACCTGTCGGTAAGATGCCCATCATGATTTTAGAGCAATCATGAAACTGATGTAAAATTTCTGTATCTAATTCAAGGCATTCGGGAACAATCGTCCATTTAGCTCCCCAAGGATAAGCTTGATTAACCTTTACCCATTCTTTCGGTCTTAAAAAGCTGCGTGCGCCATTGGCAATGATCACAGCATCAAAAGCTTGATCAAATGATTCACCATCTTTACTACCCAAAACTCGGACTTGATTAGATGTTTCTTCTAATGTTTGAATGTCGGTATTCATTTGCCAAGTAATGAGTGCAGGATATTCGCGGCATTTATTTTCTAAAACATGACATAACGTTGCTCGATGAATCCCTACACCATAAAAATCAGGATGCGCTTGTTGATAATGACTATTGACCAGTAAATTGCCACTCGGCAACTGACCTTTGAGCCCAGTGACTTTTGCACCCAGTCTTAAAACTTCATCTAAAAGGCCTAAATGCTCAAAAACAGCTAAACCAGAGGGCTGTAGTAACAGTCCTGCTCCGACAGGTTCAAGTTCTGAGGCTTTCTCTAAAATACTGACTTGAATATTTTGTCGAGCCAGTAAAATCGCAGTGGCTAATCCTGCGGTTCCTGCACCAATAATGGCGAAGTGGGGTGGGTGATTAGAAATCATAGATCGAATGATTTAACCATTGTCTAAAATGAATGCATGACGAATATCATCAGGTTTTTTTAATTGGTCGATGTTGATTTGAATGGAATCCTCTAAAGAGCTTGAAATCACATTTCGTTCCCAAGATTCATTTTGTAATTCAATGACTTGTCCATACTTTTCTTGTTCACTTAAAATTATTGTTAGCATAGAAAAAATGTAATCTCGATTTTTCTTTATTTGGTCAGATTAAACAAGATTACATTCATGCGCAAATTTTGTTTATAAATCTTGTATGACCTGTGCAAAATGCTGTTTTTCCACCATTTCCAAGAACTCATCGCCTAAGCGCTGACTTTCAGAAATACATTGGTTCCACATTTGAATGCGCTGTTTTTGGTCGAGCCCTTTGAGGGTGAAATCTTTACGATCGGGCAGGCGTCCTAAAGGTAAGCTCCGTAAATAGTCTTGGGATGGAGACAGGAGCAGCGTACGGGCTTGATTTTCAGGATTGGCGCGACGTTTAAACAGTTTATCAAACCAACCGGGCGTAATGCTGTCCGTAAAGTGCGGATAAAGCACAATGCCTTGACTCTCAAAAGGCAGATCGATGTGATAATCAATCAGACCACCATCACGATAACTGCCTTGTGGTGCATCTGGAATATCGCGAATCGCGGCCATCACGCCTGGAATAGAGGCTGAGGCAATCAACCAAGGCAGAACGTTTGCAGCGGTGAGACTGTGGTAATGAGTGGGAAAATCATCTTCCACTTTAAATTGTTTACCATTGCTGGGCTGACTAATCACCCGTTGCATAAAGTGGCGACTATGCTTTCGCGCAACAGCGGTTGTGCCGATGATACCTGCCACAGAGGCCAAGAGCGGGAGAACTTGGTCACTTTGGAAGATGTGTTGAGCCTTAATCGACAGTACCGCGAGGTGGTAATCGGGATGATTGACCAATTCCGCTTCTTTGCCTTGCACCAAGTCGAGCAGCATGCCACGGCAAATATCACTGACTTCTTGACGCTGCATTTTTTTGTCAAAATAGAGGTTGGTATAGAGTTCACCTAAACGTTCGGTACCTGCTTTTGCACCGTGCGCTAAGATGCTGGCAAAGCGCCAACTGCCAATGGACGAACCAATCAAAGTCCGTCTTTGCGGTGCACGAGCAAAGAATTCACCAAAAATGGCTTGGTCTAAACCTTGAATCCCGATACCTTTGGGCCCACCTGCGGCACCGGGCACAATATCGACCTGTTCCGCTTGTAAGCCTTCGCTTTGAATGAGTTGACGTGCTAATTTACCTGCACGAATGCTTAAAGCTGGAGGGTGTTTCTGCAGGATTTGAGTCATCGTGATCATTCAAAATAGACAATATGTATTGTCATTTTAACTGGTGAGAGAATGAGCGCATTGGCAAAAGTGATCCAAGAATGACTTGGGAGTCACTTCCGACATAAAACCTAAACATAAAAAAGCCTGAGAGACTCAGGTTTTTAATACAGCAGAAAGCGTCTATTTAAACACGCGCCATACTGCCAATAAGCTGGTGAGTACAATTAAAATCACTGAAATAAACCAAGGCGAGATAATCGCAATCGACAGCAAAATGGCCATGAGACTGCCAAAAATCCAACTGCGTTTTTGCTGATGCTCCATTTGTAGGCGCATACTTTGCAGTTCATTGAGCTGTTTAGCATGCCAAGCTGATTGGTTTTTGAGACCATTTAAGCTATCGACCAACAGCGTTGGGAAGTCTTGTGCCCCTAAAAGTAAGTCCGGAATTTTTTGTCCCAGCTCTTTTAGGTTCTTCTGTGGATTCATTTGCGCTTTGATCCAATCGGTCAGGATTGGCTTTGCCAAACTCCAAATGTCCAGCTCTGGGTAAAGGTCTGTACCTAAACCCTCAACATGCACGAGGGTTTTAAGCAGCAGCATCAGCTGTGGTGGAATTTCCAAATGGAAGCGTCGTGCAATATCCATCACTTGAATCAAAATGCCCGCGAAGTCCAATTCATGCATAGGTTTGGACACCATTGGCCCGACCGTGCGACGCATTTCACGTGCTAGTGCATCTTGGTCTGTGCCCGGTGGAATCCAACCAGCTTGATGCACGATTTGAATCAGTTGCATAAAGTCGCTGTTCATGACCGCAAGCAGCATACGTGCCACGGTCATTTGGTCGTGCTTCGACAACTCACCCATAATGGCACAGTCCAGCGCAATATAGCGGGGTTGGCTTGGGTTTAGGGTTTCAACGAAGACATTGCCCGGATGCATGTCGGCATGGAAAAAGTTGTCACGGAAGACTTGGGTAAAGAAAATGGTTAAGCCTTTTTCCGCCAGATCTTTACGATCCATCCCCAGCTTTTCAAAGGTTTCAATGTCTGAAATGGGAACGCCGGTAATGCGTTCAGCCACCATCACGTCTTTGCTATCCATATAGACTTCAGGCACATACATCATGCTTGAGCCTGTAAAGTAATGGCGCATACGACGGGTATTGTCGGCTTCTAAGGTCAAATCCAGTTCATTTAAAATGACCTGACGATAGTCCTGAATAATTTCAGATAAGTGCAGTGCACGTGCGGCTTCTAGGCGTTTTTCTAGAAAATCACCTAGCCATTCTAAAATTTCAAAGTCTTGTAAAATTTGACTACGAATAGCGGGACGGGTGACTTTCACCACCACTTCGCGACCATCATGTAAAGCGGCCGTATGTACTTGAGCAATCGAGGCTGCTGCCAAGGGTTGTTCGTCGAAGCGAGCAAACAGCGTGTTTACATCGGCTTTCAGTGAGTCTTGAATGCGCATTTTCGCGACATCAGAACCAAAGGGTTTGACACGGTCTTGGAGTAAAACCAGTTGTTGTAACACTTCAGGTGGAATCAGGTCACGACGAGTAGACAGCAGTTGTCCCATTTTAATCGCCAGTGGTCCCATTTCCTCTAAAGCTTGTTTGAGCTTCAGTGGATTTTTTCGTTCACGACTGGACCATGCCGCAGGGTGCATACGAATTACACCCAGCGCATGGCGCGCTTTTTCAGGCAATTCTTCCGCAGGAAACAACGTGTCGAGTCTATAGTGCGCGGCAATGCGCCAAAGTTCGAGTAAACGTGAAACGTGCGGAATCATATATGTAAATACCTAGTTTTGAGTTGAGTCTTGAGTGTCAATCTGTGCTTGAAGCTGTTGAATTTTGGCTTCGGCACGATCTAAGTTTTGATTAAAAATGCGGGTGTCTTGATGCAGATCATCCATTTGCCAACGTGGGGCAAATAGACCACTGTCTTCTTTCAAGGCATCTTCAGCAAAAAACAAATGACTTTGTAAGGCCTGTTTGATGTGTTTTGGTGCCAGCTGAATTTTAGCCAATTCATGCGCCAAACTTGGGCCAATCCATGGGCTTAAATGCGCAGCCAAGTCAGGCTCAGCGTGTTGCATAATCCGTTGAATATCCTGTAGAAGGTGATAATCACCTTGGAGCGGGATATTGCCGACATCATCCGCCAGTAAAAGCTTGAGCAGCTCAACCACATTGGCCACCGTTAAAGTTGCGGTTGCTGGGGTGTGAGATTGAGCTTGGTCAAAAGGGCGTTGTTCGAAAATGGACGCTGTTTCACTATGCCCTGTAACGGTAGGTTCTAAGCGCACTTTGGCTTGGTCAAAGAACACATCTACAGACAGTTGCGGGGACGCGATCACCACACGTAACATCTTGCCTTGTAGTTCATTGAGCTGGATGCGAGTGATCGCATCCAAATTAATCACATGATGAATTAATCGTTCAATTGCACCGAGTGCCAGAATCGACCACATAATTTGCCCTTAAACGTTTAATTTTAAAGTTTAAAACCACGGTGTACAGCAACGATACCACCTGTCAGGTTGTGATAGTCGCAGTTTTGGAAGCCTGCATTTTCCATCATGCCTTTTAGCGTGCGTTGGTCTGGGTGCATACGAATGGACTCGGCTAAATATTTATAGCTTTCTGAGTCATTGGCAATAATTTTACCCATGATCGGCAGTGCGGTGAACGAATATAGATCGTACAGTTTTGAAAAAGGCTCAAACACAGGTTTAGAGAACTCTAATACCAGTAGGCGACCACCTGGCTTAAGCACGCGGTACATCGCTGCAAGTGCTGCATCTTTATCGGTCACATTACGTAGACCAAACGAGATCGTGAGTAGGTCGAAGCTGTTGTCTTCAAACGGCTCTAGGGTTTCAGCATTGGCTAATACGAAGTCAACATTGGTACAGCCTGCATCAATTAAACGATCACGACCCACATTCAACATCGATTCATTAATGTCTGAAAGTACTACATGACCTGTAGGGCCAACTTCGCGGCTAAACACTTTAGCCAAGTCGCCTGTCCCGCCAGCAATATCTAGCACGCGTTGACCACGACGTACCCCTGACATATTGATCGCAAAGCGTTTCCATAGACGGTGAATACCAAAAGACATCAAGTCATTCATAATGTCGTATTTGCTGGCAACCGAGTGGAAAACTTCCGCTACTTTTTGCGCTTTATCTTCACTGCTCACCGTCTGGTAACCAAAGTGTGTGGTATTGCCGACGTTGCCTGTGTTAGCACCGCGAGGAAGATTGTATTTGGGTACAGAACCCGTCACAGGGGTATCAGTCAACTGTTGTTGTAATGATTTTTGCTGACCTTGCGCCGTACCTTGGGGTAATGGTTCAGTTAAAAATGGACTCACTTTGTCTGTGTTTTGTGCCGACTCTTGAGTAGCGGTAGGCGTTTGATTTTCATTCGACATGGGAGTCACTCCTAACATAGCAATAGGGTAAATGTTGCAGTGCATGCATGATGACAGATTCTAGGACGTTGTACAGTAACCATCATGCAATTGTGCTGAATAATATACAGAAAAACAGCAGAGCAAAGCTGCTGCTGGCTTATTTTTATCAAGTCATTCGTTGAAATTTACTGAAAAGGATACAAATGCCCTGCATGGACTTTATCAATAATTTGACGTTCCACCGCAGTAAAGTCTTTCACAAATTTCTCCGCCGACTTTAGCGGTTTCATGGCCAAAAAGCCATCTTGCATAAAATCATACATGATATTGAAGTTATATTTGTTGGCCGTCCCTTTACACATCTTAAAAGCGGTATAGACCATAAAAGAGCGCATGTATTTATCGAGGTTCTTACCCAATTGATCGAGTAAATACAGCTGTTTCAAGCGTTCTTCGCCTTGTTCTAGTTTTAAGTAGGCTTGGCGCATCAAATCATCGGTTAAGGCTTCATAGGGATGGTGATCTTTCAGCAATTGCATTGCTACTTGTTCATCCAGTCGCACCGCCAAAATCGCCAACTCAACCCCAGAGGTACCGGTTTTAATGGCATTTTCAGGAATTAATTTCTCTGCTTTGTGCGCATATTTGCTCAAGCGCGCAATTTGTCCTGCCAAAGCGTCAAAATCTGGGCCACCATATAAACGGTTGATAAAATACTCGGCCATCAAGAGGTTCTGTTTTTCTGCGAAAGCACGGTTATGCGTGCGTTGCATCCGTTGCTTTTGCCAGACTTGCACATCTTGTAAACGTTGGAAGAGCACCGAATCTTGATGATAATGCAATTGGTAATACTGTTCTAAAAGCTCATCGAGGGCGGCGAGTTTGGACATTTGCTGTCTCAGTTCTATTTAAAGATAGCTAAATCTTAGTGCGTGATGACGGAACTCGCTATGACAAAGTGACAAAAAAACTATTTATTTGTGGTCAGTTTGATGTAGAAGTAGTCAAAAGATACATATGAAAATCATCTAGACCATCATTTTTTAGGATCTAGTGATCTGATTAAATAGAAAAAAGGAGGGGCAATGGATACAGAAACGATCGCCAGTACAGTGCTGAACGAAGAACAGCTTTCACTGGACTTAATTGAAGCGCAATATGCGTTGATGAATACCCGTGATCAGAGCAATGCAAAAAGTTTAGTGATTTTGGTCAGTGGAATTGAACTTGCGGGTAAAGGCGAAGCGGTGAAACAGCTGCGCGAATGGGTCGATCCGCGTTTTTTATATGTCAAAGCCGATCCACCGCATCTGTTTAATCTAAAACAGCCTTTTTGGCAGCCCTATACTCGATTTGTACCTGCCGAAGGGCAAATTATGGTGTGGTTTGGTAACTGGTATGGGGACTTGTTGGCTACGGCCATGCATGCTTCAAAGCCTTTGGACGACACTTTGTTTGATGAATACGTCAGCAATATGCGGGCTTTTGAACAGGACTTAAAAAACAACAACGTAGATGTCTTAAAAGTTTGGTTCGATTTGTCGTGGAAGTCTCTGCAAAAGCGTCTGGATGATATGGACCCGAGCGAAGTGCATTGGCATAAGTTGCATGGGCTAGACTGGCGCAATAAAAAACAATATGACACCTTACAAAAGCTACGTACGCGCTTCACCGATGACTGGCAAATCATTGATGGTGAAGATGAAGATTTGCGTAATCACAATTTTGCACAAGCAATTTTAACAGCGCTGCGACACTGTCCAGAGCATGAAAAAAAGGCCGCGCTAAAATGGCAGCAAGCACCAATACCAGATATTCTGACTCAGTTTGAAGCCCCTCAAGCTGAGGATGCAAACTATAAAGCAGAGTTAAAAAAACTCACTAAACAAGTGGCCGATGCCATCCGCTGTGATGACCGTAAAGTGGTGATCGCTTTTGAAGGTATGGATGCCGCTGGGAAAGGGGGGGCGATTAAGCGTATTGTGAAAAAGCTCGACCCGCGAGAATATGAAATTCATACCATTGCCGCACCTGAAAAATATGAGTTACGCCGTCCTTATCTGTGGCGTTTTTGGAGCAAATTGCAGTCGGATGACATCACTATTTTTGATCGAACGTGGTATGGACGCGTTTTGGTAGAACGGGTAGAAGGCTTCGCAACCGAGGTGGAGTGGCAACGCGCTTATGCGGAAATCAATCGTTTTGAAAAAAACCTTAGCAACAGCCAAACCGTGCTGATTAAGTTTTGGCTGGCGATTGATAAAGATGAACAAGCAGCGCGGTTTAAAGCCCGCGAAAGTACTCCGCATAAACGTTTTAAAATTACCGAAGAAGATTGGCGCAATCGCGACAAATGGGATGACTATTTAAAGGCAGCCGCGGATATGTTTGCACATACCGATACGGGTTATGCGCCTTGGTATATTATTTCCACCAATGATAAACAACAGGCCCGAATTGAAGTCTTAAGGGCAATTTTAAAACAGCTCAAAGCGGATCGCGATACAGATTAAAAAGCATAAAAAACGGTCATTTGACCGTTTTTTATAGAGGCAGATTTAGTTTTTTAACTTAAGGGAATTTGGGTCACTGGCGCTGCAACAGGAATTCCTTGTTCAGCGGCTTGTTTCAGTTGAATGCCTTTGGCGAGCTTATACGACTCTTCCACATGAGTTTCCGCAATTTTTTTCATCACGACATAACCCAAGCTAGCCGCAATCATCTGTCCACCAAGAGGAATGAATTTGGTGACTTGTTTGGTGATGTATTTGGCTGCCATGTTATTGAGGGATTTCTTCACGGCTGTACGTGCCACCACCAGTCCAGAGAACTCCACGCCACGTTTACGAAGTTCTGACCAATGTATTTGCTTGGTTTCTGGGTCGTAGACACTGACTTGCTCAGGGGTTAAACCAAAGCGGGCGTTAATTTCGGGAATCAACTGCGACAATATGCCCACATCAATCACCACATCAAGGAAAGGGACTGGAATAACCGCTGCACCTGCGGAAAAATAGGCGCGCTTTTTGACTAAATCCAAACACTCTTCACGGATTTGTTCTAAATTTAAAGAGGGCTCAATTTTTTCTGGAATATGCTCTAATTTCATTTTCTAAATCCTAAAATATCCTGATTCACATTGATTCTAGTTTTGCTTAAAGTGCGTATTTTAAAGCAAATTTTAAATAGAAATATGTCATGAAAGTGACATAGACAGAACTAGAAGTATAGTCAATAATCTGTGTACTTTTGTAGATTTTTCATAAGATGGTTATTTGAGAGGAAACATGGCGATACACGTAATACAAAGTCAGCGTATTGATGTTCTGTTGCAGGCCATGCAAAAAACCGTCTTTAAACCAGCCAAAAATGCCTTTCAAGTGTTGCAAGCACAGCACTTTATTGTACCTTCACCTGCGGTTGAGGCTTGGCTAACACAAAAGTTGGCGGAGCAGCAGGGCATCAGTGCCAACACGCAGTTTCATCATCGTATTCGTGGTTTTCAATGGGCGGCTTATCAGTGGGTTTTGGTCGATCAAAAAGACGAAGTCCGTAAAGCGAATATTCCGCGATTGATTATTAAATGGCGCGTCTTCCAAGCCTTAAAAGAATTTATACAAGCTGAGCTGAATCCTTTAGAGGTTGCCCATCCGTTGTATCCGATTATTCAGCGGATCTATGCCAGTGCTGACCGTTTGCAACAGGGTATTGATAAACAGCTGAAAAAACAAAGCATGTTGTATTGGGTCGCGGAGCAGGTTTCACGGTTATTTAGTTTTTATATGGATTATCGTGGGTATTGCACCAAAGGTTGTCCAGCGCAAAATTGTCGTTGTCAGACGAATTGGTTACAAGCGTGGGGCAAGAATCAGCCGCTCGATTTGGAGCAGATGTTCTTTAAAACTCAGCAAGAACTCAGTGCTTTTCAGCTTAATCAAGCGCATGAATTGGAAGCGTGGCAGCGTTGGCTCTGGCAAGTGGTGTTCCATGCTGACTTTGAACAAATTCAAAAGATTGATACTGCATTTTGGGACTTACTCGATCAAGCCGAGACCCGAGATGCTGCACTGAAAAAATTGCCTGCGCAGTTGGTGGTATTTACGGTTTTAGATTTACCGCCAAAACAATTGGAGTTTTTACATCGATTGGGGCAATATCTCGAGATATTTATTTTTCACTATAACCCTTCACAAGAATACTGGGCGGACAGTGTCGATCCCAACTGGAAAGCGCGTTATGACGCACGGGTGAAGCAGCGTTTTATTGAAAAACATCCAAATGCCAATGATGCCGAGATTCAGCAGTTTTTTGATGAGTTTACCCTCAATTTTAATGCAGAAACCCGAGAGTCTCGCCATCCTTTACTGACCCGATTTGGTAAACAGGCACGCGACCATTTCTCTTTACTTTCCAATCTTTCTTCAGGTGAAGATGGCGTATGGGCCGATGTCTTTGTTGATGAATATCCAGAAACTTTACTTGGTAAAATTCAGTCTGATGTCCTGTATTTGGTAGAACCTACGCAGCATCAGTATGCTTTGGCTGAACAAGATGATTCGATACAGATCCATGTCTGTCACTCCAGCCTTAGACAGCTTGAAGTCCTCAAAGATCAACTGACGCATTGGTTGGCTCAGGGCACGGCTGATGCACCGCGACGTCCAAGCGATATTTTAGTGTTGACGCCCAGTTTGACTGAGCTAGAACCTTTTATTCGCAGTGTTTTTGCGCCTCCTCCGCATGAGCGTGAAGCTTTGCAAAAGGGTCATCAACTCAGTAAAGACAGTATTTATCTGCCGATTAAGCTGGCAGGCGTGACTCAACTCGATGCCTTAAATGCATGGCGTGCTGTGTTGGGGCGGATGGTCTTGGTGCGGGGGCGTTTCAGTATTGAGGACTTTGCCGATTGGCTCAGTTTAAATGCAACGCAGCAACGTTATGGCTTAGACATGAATATGATTGAGCGGATGACGGAGCTGTTGATCAACGCGGGCTTTAAGCGTGGATTGGATGCTGAACATTTAAAACGCAGTTTGGCCGAAGGGGATGAAGACTATCGTTATAGTCTGAAGTTTGCCTTAGATCGTTTGGCTTTAGGCGTCGCTGTACCAGAGCATGTGCTGTTTCATGAGACCTTGAGCTATGCCCAAGTACAGTCGAGTGATTTTGAGCTGATTGGTGTTTTGATTGAAATTTATCAAGATTTTAAACATCGTTCCGAGTGGATGATCGCGCATGAAACTGGACAACGGACAACTGCGGAAACTTGGCTGAATCGTTTGATGGAAGATATTCGCGAGTTTGAAGCCGCAGGTGTCGAGTCTTTGGCCGCAGTGTATAAGATGGTCAAAAAACAAGAACGTATGCTGACCTTGGCGAGTTTCTATGACGAACACGACCATCATGCACTGCGCAGTTTAAGTTTACCTTTGCCTTATGTATTAGAAGAAATCCAAAAGACCTTAGAAGCGCAACTGGACTATGCAGAACCCACGGGGCAGATCACGTTTAGTCAAATTGGCCAGATTCGACCTGTGCCGTATAAGTTGATCGTGATGTTGGGCTTGGACAGTGGCAAGTTTCCCAACCGCAGTGCGCATTTGCCTTTTGACCTGATGGACTTGCTGAAGCCACAACTGGGGGATCGTTCCCGTTTGGAAGATGATCAAGGGGCTTTTCTAGATGCCTTGTTATTGGCACAAGAGAACATATGGTTATTTTATAATGGCTTTGATATCAACGATGGTGAAGTCCGTGATCCGTCTACGGTATTGCAAGAACTGATTCAGCATATGGCCTTTATTGTGCAGCCTGACATACAAAGCAAGAGTGTCAATGCAACGGTTGATAAGCATGGTGTGACTGTCCCTGCACAGTTGGCATCGCTGTATCATGTCCATCCTTTATTGCCTTTTGATCCGCGTGGTTTTGAGTCTGAGCACAGTATTCGTTTTCAGGATCAATGGTTTCAGGTCGCGAAACAACTACAGTATGCATCGGGGCAACGGAGTAGTTGGGTTAACACGCCTTATCCAAAATTAGAGCAAGACATTCAGGTTCTTGACAGTCAGCAGTGGATTCAGGACATCACTTTCCCTGCAAGGCTGTATCTCAAGACTTTAGGCGTGGAAAACTTAAAACCAGAAGAGATTCCTGCAACGCAAGAACCGTTACTGCTCGATGGTTTAGGACGTTATGCCATTCGTCATTTTTTACAACAACATGAGGCAGAAGCAGATGCCAACCTTCTGATGGATCAACTGCCGATTGGTAAAGTGCAAGATGGGGTCTGGCAAATGAGCGTGCTTGAGCAGCAGCGCTTGCTGACACGTTTACAACGCTATGCACCCGAGGCTACAGCCACGACCCAACAAGTCTGGAAGGTGAATGAACATTTACAGATCAATGTTACTTTAGCCAAATACAGTGCTGAAAAATGGGTCAGTGTAGAAGCATCCAGTGCCAGAGCAAAGCGCCGTGCCAAAGTTTGGTTGGAGTATTTACTGTGGCTGGCTTATGTCAATTTGGGTGAGGGCGGACAGCAATATCAACGCATCGTGGTGTTTAGTGACCGAACCATTTTATGTACTGGTGTGAGTTCAAATCAGGCGCGTGAATGGCTCAAACCTTGGTTGAAAGCATGGGAGTATGCACAAACTCAGCCTTTGGTTTTACCTGCGGCCTTGTTACTAAAAATTGCAGAGAAAGATAAAACCCATGAATGGCAACTGAATGATCAGGAACAGATGGTGATTGCGGACATGGACGCCATTTATAAAGTGTGGGAAGAAGATGGTCGCTTTAGTGGTTTTTCAATGACTGAAAATGAAGCCAATAAAGCACACCGCGACTGGCAGTTTATTTTACAAGAGCAGGATGCCAAAGCATTACTTGCCCATGCCTGTGAGCAGTTTTCTTATGAACTATATCATCCGATTTTTTTGCATCAGCAAAGCCTTGAGGACTAAGTCATGACAGTACAGTCTCAGGCCACCACATCGAACATGTCTTATCAACCCATTGCCGATATGAGCTTTCAGGGCTTGCATTGGATTGAAGCTTCAGCAGGCACAGGCAAGACTTTTACCTTATCCAGTTTGATGGTACGCATTTTTCTCGGGGCCTATTTGCCGAATCAGGTCATTGCAACCACCTTCACCCGTGCTGCCGCTGCGGAGCTGAAAAGTCGCGTTCGGGCACGTTTGATTGAAACTTTACGTTATTTTGAAGGTTGTCAGAGTCTGACCGAGCGAGAAATACAGGCCAAAATTGCCGCTGAACAAGATCCGCTTTTTATCAAAGTGCTCACAGACTACGCACAGCGGGTCGGTTTTGCCCAAGAGCGCTTGAAGTTGGTGATTGACCAGTTAGATGAGTTATTTGTCGGGACACTGGACAGTTTTAGTCAAAAGTTACTGCGTGAGTTTTCTTTTGAAAGTGGCAAGATTGAGCGTGCGGATATTACCGATGATGCGCAGAGTTATACTCAGCAGCTCATTCATGACGTATTACGCGAGTGGATTCAGGCACAGCCACAGCCTGTGGTGAATTATTTACTGTTAAAACAAAAATTAAAAACCGAACAGGCTTATGTGCCGATTGTTGAAAATAGTTTGAACTTTGCATCGGCACAGTTTCAACAGGTAGAAAAACCTGTGCTTGATTTGACGCAATTTGAGCAGGCCATTGATCAATTTACCGCGCTGGATGTGGCGCAGATTGAAAGCTTGAAAGACTATTATGCACCCGAAGGGCAATACCATGCAGTGCTGGGGAAAAAGTGGCGTACCGATGCTTTGATGCAGCGTATTCTATGTCAGGATTTACCTGCTTTTTTGACCGCCCTGAAAGAGCAACGAGCTTATGCTTTATTCGCGCCACATTTTGAAAAAACCTTAAAACATCTGACTGACCTTGCGACGAAAAAAGTCTTAAACAAATGTGCTGTAGATGTACTAGAACAGTTTGAGCAGCATCCTGTGTGGCGACAGGTCCGCAGTTTCTTAGACGCATTGGCAGAGCTAGAGCTCAATTTGGATGTGCTGGATGCATATTTAAAATATCACTTAAGTTCTGAGGTGAAAAAGCGATTACCACAAGTCTTGCAGCAAAAGAGTGAAACGACCTTTGCTCAGCAAATCCGTACCTTGTCAGAAGCCTTACAGGGCGAACAAGGCCGGCGCTTTGCCCAGTTTGTACAAGCACGCTATCCACTCATTTTAGTGGATGAGTTTCAAGACACCAACCAAGACCAAGATGATATGTTGGCGCGGATTTGGCGTGATGCACAGCGTTATCATCAAGGCTGTATGATTATGGTCGGTGACCCAAAACAAGCTATTTATGGCTTTCGTGGGGGGGACATGCTGACCTATAACAAGGCACGTTTAGATGTTTTGGCAAAGCAAGGTCGGCAGTATAGTTTGAAATATAATCATCGCTCTGTGCAAAAGCTGGTACAGGTGGTGGATGCTTTATTTCAACGCCAACAGGACTTTGGTGAGCAGGTCTATTACCAGCCTGTAGAAGCAGGGACTCGACCACATCCCGCTTTGGTCGATGCACAGGGTGAAAACCATGTACCGCTGCGCTGGCTATTACTTGAAGACAAAAAAAATGAAGCTCAACAAGTGGCATGGAAAATTCGTGATTTAATCAACCAAGGCATTCAACAGCAACTGTATGTGGCAGATGATCCGCCACAGTTTATGGGGGCAAATGATATCGCGGTGTTGTCGAAAAACCATGATGGCTTGGACAAAGTTCAGTTTGAACTAGAGCGTTTGGGAATTTTGGTCAACCGTCCGTCTAAACGCAGTGTGTTTGAAAGTCAGGTCGCGAAAGATGTCGGTGCGTTATTGACCGCAATGATGCATCCTTTTGATGAAGCCAAAGTTCGCCGTGCGCTTTTGAGCCGGCTGTTGGCGATTGATTTAAAACAGTTACTGGAACTGGAAAAGCAAGCCAACGGTCTGAGCCAGTTTATGGCGGATTTTGATGACATCCGCGACATGTGGATCAATAAAGGCTTTTTAAGTGCATGGCAGTACGCTTTAAACCTTTTTAAAGTGTGGAAAAACTTGGTGGCTTACCAAAGCCGAGACAACGAACGGACTGTGGTTAATCTTCGGCATTTGACTGAGTTGTTGAGCCAACATAGTGAGCAGTTCCAAGGCGCGCAGAAACTGTATCATTGGTATCTCAAACAGTTACATTTGCCTGCGGAACGTGAGTGGGAGTTGGAACGCAAACTCTCCAATGCCACAGGCGTACAGCTGATGACTATTCATCAGTCCAAAGGTCTAGAGTTTAAAATTGTGTTCTTGCTGGGTGCCGACAAAGACTTTAAGGAAATAAATAAAACCTTAAACTTTTCAACACTGGAACAGATCAATCCGACGACAGGGCAGAGCGAGTTACAGCGCATCGTGGCAGTAAATGATGCCAACCTGTTAGACCCAGCCGCGATTGATCAACACAATGAGCGAGCCGAAGCAGAACAGCATCGCTTATGGTACGTCGCACTGACCCGTGCCAGCCACCGCGTGTATGCCTTGCTGCAAGATCAGGAATATAAATCAAATACGGCATTGGCATTTTGGCGTGGCCAAGCAGGTAATCTATTTGAACATCCTGCCAGTGGTGATGAGGTGCTGCTGACTGAAAAGCCGATTCGTTTACAGCCAGCCGAGCAGCAAGAGATCATTCAACTGCAAGCCTTGGCCTTTCCTGAACAGCGTTTTTATCCACGTTCCAAAACCAGTTTTAGTGCGTTGGCACAGCATTTGAGTCGTAAAGAGGCAAAGGATGCCTTAGCGGTTTTGAGCGAGAAAGTGGGCAGGGCGGATGACGAGATCAATCATCCTGTACTTGAGGATGTGGAACTGAGTCAGCCTTTGGCGTGGATTAAACGGCAGTTTCCAATGGGGACGACTGCGGGAACCTTCCTGCACGAAATTTTCGAGCACATTGATTTCCAGGACTCGCGTGACTGGGGACTGGAAATTCATCGTCGTTTTAAAAATGATAGTCCCTTACTGTGGCAAGAGTTATTGGGCAAATATCAAAACGAGTTTGGACAGGATGATGAAACTCAATTGGTGCTGTGGATGCAAGCGTGGTTAGCAGATGTGCTAGAAACGCCTTTGCATGCAGGTTTTCAGTTGAAGCAACTCAAAGCCGATGAACACTTGGCTGAGTTTCCTTTTTATTTGTCATTGTCCGATCATGTGCTGGCGATTAAACGCATACAGGCATTGTTTCAAGAATACGGCATTGATCTACTCGACTTAAATGAAGCCAATTCTGCTCGTTATCTGACAGGTTCGATAGACTTGGTTTATTTTGATGGTCAGCGTTATCACATTGCCGATTATAAAAGTAACTTCTTAGGGGCGGATCAGCAGAGCTACAATCATGACGCAATCCAATTGAATATGTCACATGCCAGTTATTGGTTGCAGGCGGGCTTGTATTTGGTGGCCTTGCATCGTTATTTAACAGTGAATTTTCTGGACTATGACATTGAAGAACATCTGGGTCAGGCGAGTTATCTTTATTTGAGAGGGATGAATGGGCAGCCCAATCAAGGCGTATTAAGTTGGCATGCCAGCCCAGAGTTTATTTTAAGACTAGATGCGATTTTGGGGTATTTTGCTGAGGATACTTCTACTGAAAATCATGTAGGCAAAACTTCTGAATTAAGTGGAATTAGTCACTCATAAACAAAGAATTAAATTGTGGATAACTTTGAGGATAACCGTGTGGAAAATGTTCGTAAAGCCAGTATTGATCAGGCTGCCGTGGTAGACACATGGTTAACGCGTTGGAGTCAGTTTATTCAGCAGTCACCGCTGAGTAAAACAGGGGTCACTGAAGCACGTAGTGAAATGATTCAACAGGTTCTTGAAGCCATGCTACGCGGTGAGAGTTGTATCTCGGTTGCAGCTGAAGCCGTCACAGTCTTAGATGATTTGGTGATGGATGAACAGCAGGCACAGCAACAAAAAGCCCCGTTTGTTTACGATCAGCAGCAATTATATCTGTATCGTTATTGGGCTTTAGAGCAGTCCTTAGCCCAGCAAGTGGCGCGGTTAAAACTGCAAGACTTAACGCAAGTGGATATTTCAGCTTATGCTCATTTACTTGAAGATCCACACCAAAAACAGGCTTTGGCTATGGTGGCTGAGCAGGCGCTCGCGATCATTACAGGTGGTCCGGGCACAGGGAAAACGTATACCTTGGCGCGTATTATTGCGGTGCTCAAACAAAGTCTGCCTGATATTCGTATTGCGATGGCTGCACCGACAGGTAAGGCGGCGCAGCGCATGAAAGAAGCCCTTCAGAACTCTTTTCAAGATGAAAAGTTACAAGATTTCATTACCCCAGATTTGAAAAACTTAAACCCTGTGACGCTACATCGACTTTTGGGTCTTGGGAATACGCAGCAACCGCGTTTTCATAGCAGACAACCTTTACCTTATGATGTGATTGTCGTTGATGAAGCATCCATGCTGGATTTAAATTTGGCACAGATGCTCTTTGCTGCCATGCCGAATCAAGCTCGTTTGATTTTATTGGGAGATGCTGATCAGTTGGCTTCTGTCGATGTCGGCTCTGTACTCGCCGATCTACAACAGGTTCCAGCTTTGGCTGAAAATAGAGTCAATTTGGTCAATAGCCGTCGTTTCAAATCAGATGCACGGATTGGAAAGTTGGCACAATTTATTCAACAGCAATCTTGTTTTGACTTAACGACGCATCCTGCCGAAAAACAGAGCGTATTGCACACTTTTCAACAGCAAGTGGTACATGCCATGACGTTGAAGGCGGTTGAGTTGGATCAGGTCAAGGTCGATTATCTACAACTTGAATTGTTGCCTGAGCAGGCTTTATCTGCAGAGCAGTTACAACATTATTATGATCTGTTGATGCTTGGCTTTCAGGGCTATGTCGAGGCTTTAAAGCAATATCAGCAAAATCCTAATGAGTCTCTCGTACCCAAAGTGATTCAACATTTTGATGATTACCGTATTTTGGCAGCCATACGTCACGGCCATTTCGGCTTAAAACAGCTCAATCTGCAAATCGAGCAACGTCTATTAGAACAATCAAAACAAATCAAGCAGGGTGAGTGGTATTTAGGACGCCCTGTGATGATGACCTATAACGACTATCAGTTGGGGGTGTCGAATGGCGATATTGGCCTGTGTTTACAGCGTATACAACAAGGTAAGTTGCAGTTTGAGGTGTATTTCCCTAGTTTGAATAAATGGGTGGCCGCGACACGGTTACCCAAAAATATTGAAACGGCTTTTGCACTGACCATTCACAAATCTCAAGGCTCTGAGTTCACCCATACCGCGGTAGTGGTAGATCGGCAGGCTGAAAAATTACTCAGTAAAGAGTTGATTTATACCGCAATTACGCGGGCGAAAAAAGTGGTCAGTTTACTGGTCGATGCCGATGCATTCGTACATGCTATGGTGACTCGAACCACTCGAGAAAGTGGTCTATCAAGAAAAATTAATCAACAAATTCAATTGTGAAGATTTAATAAACAAATAGGAATTTTGTACGAAATGGCTTACAGGGATTCAAGAGATTTGCGCATAGAGCTTTGCTTGGGATTTTGAGAAGATGGCTTCACATAAAGAGCTCAACACGGAATGTTGAGTATAATCGCAAAAAGATAATAATAACGTCAGTAGACAGCGAACTTACAGTGAAGTAGGTGAAAGAGGAAACTTACAGCCGCTAAGCCTTGTAGTTTTGGGAGAGACTACAAGGCTTTTTTATATCTGATGAATTGGCATAATGTGACAAAAAATAGCCAATCATTTATCGGAACACAAATACATTAATATATGAACGGTTGGGTAGATATTGGCGCAATATATTGTGGTTTGTAACTTTTAATTAATTTATTAAGTATTTGTTTTTTATTGACTTGAATGTAATTTATTGAATTTTAGAATGTGCTTTAGGTTCAATTGTGGAGAAATTGAGAGTTTAATGTAAGCAATCGCTTACATGGAAATGAGCAAAATGCGACTTTTCTCTTTAGTTCTATGTGGCAAAATGTGTCACATAAGGACGTAAATAATTAAACATGGAATGTTTAATACAAGACGCGGAAAAGCGCATTATTATAATGATAACCAAAACAACAAGAACAAAAATAAAAGAACACTACAGCGCAAAAAAGCCCAAGTTTACTTGGGCTTTTTTTTATGCTCAGACTAAGTCTGTTTCGCTTCGATCCGTTGCAAATAAGGAGCGACGTTGGTGCTTTAAGATTTTGGGACAATGCTTTGAGATTTGATAAAGCGTTTTCGCTAAAGCAGGTAAGTGGGTCCCGACGACAGATTTTCCTGTGGTTAATAGCGATACACTAATATCACGTTCTGGATCGGCCCAGCAGAGAATATTGGAAAACCCGAGATGTCCAAAGGCTTGCCCAGTCATGGGTCCAAATAACCCAATAGGATTACTCCCTAACATTGGGCCTAAGGCATAACGCATCGGGACTAATAATGTCCGATCTAAACTGACTCCTGACGTGGCCAAGGTCGAGCGAAATACCGTTTGGGCACTCATGATTTGTTTGCCTTGGTATTCGCCACCACTCAAGAGCATTTCAAAGAAACGACCAGCTTGTTCCGCACTGGTATAAATGTTGCCCGCTGGGCAAATCGTGTCCATAAAGCGCGCATCATTGGTCACATCGACCGCCAACTGTAAACCACCGCCCAGTACCCGATTAAGATAATGGTCTGTGCCTAAACGTGGATGTAGACCTGTGGCATAGTTTAAAGCGACATCCGCTCGATACTCAGGTTTTAAACCATAGTTAAAGTAATCTAAGCCCATGGGTTTTTCGATATTTTCGGCAAGAAATTCACGGGCCGTTTGACCTGTTACCCGCTTGATAATTTCCCCTAAAATATAACCTGACGTCACGGCGTGATACGCCAGATGTGTGCCTGAGGCTGAAACGGGTTGTGCAGCATAAAGACGTTCTAAAATTTGATCTTGATTAAACAACAGTTCAGGCGTGACTTTGCTGTCAATGCGAGGAATGCCACCACGATGAGCGAGTAAATGGAAAATGGTGGCACGACGTTTACCGTTTACGCCATATTCGGGAATATAGTGGCTAATCGGATCGAGTAAATTCAGATCACCGCGTTCATCCAACATATGAATCAGCATGGCTGTAACGATTTTAGAGGCGGAAAATAAGCAAACTGGGGTATCAGGTGTGCCAATTTTCGCATCTGCCGCTAAACCATCGGGTGAGTTGCCTTGCGCATAACCAATGCTGCGATTTAACAATATTTGTCCCTGACGACGTAAACAGAGGCTGATGAAAGGGTAGTTTCCTGTTTTATATAGGGACTCTACACTGGCCCAAATGCTTTGAATTTGTGCGTCATTCATGCCACCCAAGGTAGCGGAGACCTCATCTTTAGAACGAATCACGTGGTTGAGGTCATGCGGGACATAACAGGTATTGGCAGATAAAATTTTCACAAATTTCTCTCTATTTTTCGTTTTTATTGGGTCTGAGTCTGATATTGAAAATCAGAATTGTCATGATTGTGCATGATTTGTGCAAAGCCGTCAGTTGCTGAATTGACTGCGAACATAAAACATTTTTGCAATATAGCGCTAGATCCCTTAAAATAATGCCTTGCTGTAGTGATGCACGGCAGTCAACTTGGTTTTGAAGAATCAATTTGATTTGTATCAAATGTAACTTATAAGCATCTCGGAGAAATCGAATGGCTTTAACAAACGCAGATCGCGCAGAGATCATTGCTAAATTTGCTCGCGCTGAAAACGACACTGGTTCACCAGAAGTTCAAGTAGCTCTTTTAACTGCTCAAATCAATGATTTACAAGGTCACTTCAAAGAGCACAAACACGACCACCATAGCCGTCGCGGTCTTATCCGTATGGTTAACCAACGTCGTAAGCTTCTTGATTACCTTAAAGGTAAAGACGCTACTCGTTACAGCGACTTGATTGCTGCTTTAGGTTTACGTCGTTAATTCGATTAAACTTTTATTTTCGGACTATCGCATTTTGAATGCTTTATTACTGAAAAAGAAAGTCTACCTTGCTTCTGTGAGGTAATGGGGAAGGGGCGAATGTTTCGCTCCTTCTTTGTGTCTTAAAATCATATTTTTAGTCTCTGGTGAGGTCGGCTTCTAAGCTTTGTCATTTATACAGTTGCCTGAAATGGCGATGTGAATGCCAAACCTTAGGGGTCTCCACTAGAATAAAAATCAGGAAAGAAAAATACATGTCTATGTTTAATATTATTCGTAAAGAATTCCAATATGGTCAACACACGGTTGTTTTAGAAACTGGTCGTGTTGCTCGTCAAGCAAACACTGTTGTGATCACCATGGGTGGTGTACAGGTTCTTGTTGCAATCGTTGCTCAACCAAAAGCAAAAGCAGGCCAAGACTTCTTCCCGTTGACTGTTAACTACCAAGAAAAACAATATGCTGCAGGTCGTATCCCAGGTGGTTACGGTAAGCGTGAAGGTCGTCAGTCTGAAGCTGAAACTTTAATTTCACGTCTGATCGACCGTCCAATCCGTCCATTGTTCCCAGAAGGTTTCTACAACGAAATCCAAGTAACAGCGACTGTTATTTCTTCTGACAAAACCATGGAAGGTGATATCGCTGCAATGTTGGGTGCTTCAGCTGCGATGTCTATTGCTGGTGTTCCATTTGCAGGCCCAATCGCAGGCGCACGTGTTGGTTTAATCAACGGTGAATACATCCTTAACCCAACTTTAGAACAACTTAAAGAATCTGATCTTGACCTTGTGGTTGCAGGTACTGAAGCTGCTGTATTGATGGTTGAATCTGAAGCGAAAGAACTTTCTGAAGACCAAATGTTAGGCGCTGTACTTTTCGGTCATGACGAAATGCAAATTGCAATTCAAGCAATTAAAGAGTTTGCTGCAGCTGCGGGCGCAGTTGAATCTACTTGGGTTGCGCCAGTTAAAAATGAAGAACTTCTTGGTAAATTGAAAGAAGCATTCGAAGCGAAAATCTCTGAAGCATACACAATTGCTGTTAAGCAAGACCGTTATGCAGCATTAGATGCGCTTCATGCTGAAGCTGTTGCTCAGTTTGTTCCTGAAGAAGATGAAACTGGTATTGCTGCTGAAGTTGACGAATTATTCGAAGAC
>OEQX01000037.1_pt1 | contig 55705 bp, 47 predicted proteins | sample 1539851 | NCBI WGS metagenome assembly OEQX01 (sample SAMEA3891238, study PRJEB23780) | metagenome | biome: terrestrial biome; feature: animal house; material: water of meat washing | place: Italy | collected 2015-05-12
GAGAGCCTTATAGGCGCATTTGAAAAACCTCCGGCTATGCCGGAGGATATTTATTCTTTTTTAATGGCATGGAGTGCATATGTTTAAGCCCAGGATTTGCAGCTGGATAGGTTTACTTCCCCTGTTTATGCTGAGTCTTCCAGTACAGGCGGAACTTCGATGTGTTGTAAATGCAGTTGATATTGAACCATTTTTTTCTGCGGCTACCGCTGAAGATAAACAACAAGTTGAACAAGCTATCAACAGTAGCGTGAATCTTGTCCCCGTCGGTTTATCTGCATCGGACTGGAAAGTGCATCGTGGCGATTTAATGGTAGAAGGTAATATAGAGAGTAATCAAAAATTGATTGTTCTTGGCAATTTGACAGTCAAAGGTAATATTTCCACTTTCTCTCTTTCTAATCCATGGGTTATTCTCGGTAACGTAACGTAACGTAACGTAACGTAACGTAACGTAACGTAACGTAACGTAACGGCAACGAATATAGTTACGGATTCACCACTGTTAATTACCGGTTCGATAAATGCAAGTGGACTGGTATTTATCGACTCATATTACGATAATCCGTCTACGATTAAGGGAAGTATTAATGCGCGCGGGATATTTATCAATGACATAATTGCACCTGTTGTTGCATCTTCGACAAATAGTGAATTCATGGTCCGTGCGAGTGACAAAAATGACACTGAAAATGTCAAAAAAGCGCTGATGATAATAAATCCTGATGCATATTATTGGGGCCTAATAAATGATGAAGATGCTCTGAAAGAAATTTTTAAGCGAAGCAATATTCGCATAGCAGGGAATGTCTGTAATCAGATGAAAAAAGAAGCGCTGTTTCGCCCTAAGTCTTCTCCTGAATTATTGCAGGAATTGCAAATGCTGGATGAAGGCAACGTTGCTGCATTTGAAGGACGAGACATTGCGACATTTGATCTTGCCATAATGCGAACTCTCCCAAGGCTTAAAGGAATTACAGCAAAACACGCCACGAAATGATATTTGGGCGAAGTTTTTTCTGAGGCAGGAAAACAGTTCCCGTGCGCAGGTTAACGAAGCGTTACGTGTTTATTATGCACTAGAACCCGATGCGTTAGCACAACTGGATGTACTGGCAAAACAACCGGATCGTATATGGTGGAGTACACTGGCGAAAAGCAATCTCACATTTTTCAAGTTCGGCGCACTTAACAACCGCCACACACCGCCTGCAGTACTGGCGGCAGAAATTGATCCCGAGTGGTGGATTGTGGCGATGAATAATCCCCGTTTTCCAGTTGATGTATTAAAGGCGAGGCTGAAACGTGATCCTTTGCTGGCGTTAGAGCTTGTTAACCCTGAACTGGATTTAGTCCGCCAGCTGGCGCTTAACGGTAAGACGCGCGCAATACGGGAACAAGCGATGAGAAAACTTGATGAGTTGCATTGAATAACAGCGTAATATTTTTAACTATTTGATTAATTGGGGATAATCATTCCTGACAGTGAGCCCCAATACCTTGATATATTCTGAATTTTTAATGAAGCGGCGTGTTGCGATATCTCTGCCAGGGCAATTGATGCACCATAGCGCAAACAGAATTATCAAGGATTGATAATGACGCTCTACCAGATAAAACCGCTCTTTCAGTCACTGTTAAGGCCGACGATGTTTTGGCTTCATAAGCGGCAAGTGTCTGCAAATCAGATCACCCTTGCCGCGTTGGCACTTTCTCTTCTCACCGGTTTGTTGTTGGCGTTGGTGCCATATCATGGCATGTTTCTGCTATTGCCCATCGTGCTTTTTGTCCGTATGGCACTCAATGCGCTGGATGGCATGATGGCGCGTGAGTGCAATCAGCAAACACGTCATGGGGCGATTTTGAATGAAACTGGCGATGTTATTTCCGATATTGCGCTTTATTTACCGTTTTTATTTTTACCGGAAAGTAACGCATCACTCGTAATACTCATGTTATTTTGCACCATATTGACTGAGTTTTGCGGTTTACTCGCGCAGACGATTAACGGTATTCGCAGTTATGCCGGTCCATTTGGCAAAAGCGATCGCGCGTTAATATTTGGGTTGTGGGTGCTGGCCGTTGCCATTTATCCACAGTGGATGCAATGGAATAATCTTTTATGGAGCATTGCTTCAATTCTGCTTCTCTGGACTGCGATTAATCGTTGTCGGAGTGTGCTCCTGATGAACGCTGAAAAATAATGCTGGAAAAATCTCTGGCAACACTTTTCGCGTTGTTAATTTTAGCAATGCTGATAAACCGTTTTCTGGTATGGCGGTTACCGGAGAGAAAAGGGGATGAAGTTACATTACGTATTCGTACCTGGTGGGGCATCGTCATTTGTTTTTCACTGGTGATTTCAGGTCCACGCTGGGTGACGTTGACGTTTTTTGCGCTGATAAGTTTTCTGGCATTGAAAGAATATTGTACGCTTATATCCGTACATTTTCCGCGTTGGTTATATTGGGTTATTCCTCTTAACTATTTGCTTATCGGTTTAAATTGCTTTGAGCTGTTTCTGTTATTTATACCTTTGTTTGGGTTTCTGATATTAGCCACCTGGCGAGTTTTTGTGGGTGAACCCTCCGGTTTTCTGCATACCGTGAGCGCCATTTTTTGTGGCTGGATAATGACCGTTTTCGCCTTGAGTCATACCGCCTGGTTATTAATGTTGCCAACCACAAATATCCAGGGCGAGGCGTTACTGGTGTTATTTCTTTTGGCATTAACCGAGTCAAACGATATTGCACAGTATTTATGGGGGAAATCCTGCGGCAGAAGAAAAGTGGTCCCCAAAGTCAGCCCGGGAAAAACGCTGGAAGGTCTGGTGGGGGGCGTAATCACTACCATGATTGTGTCACTGATTATTGGACCGTTACTGACACCGCTAGATACATTACAGGCATTATTAGCGGGTTTGTTAATTGGTATTAGTGGTTTTTGCGGCGATGTAGTGATGTCAGCCATCAAACGAGATGTTGGTGTTAAAGATAGTGGAAAACTATTACCAGGACATGGCGGACTCCTTGACAGGATTGACTCATTAATTTTCACCGCTCCGGTATTTTTTTATTTTATTCGCTATTGCTGTTACTGAAGGAAAATAGAGAGAATGGAAAATTCACGCATCCCTGGGGAACATTTTTTTACCACCAGTGATAATACAGCGTTGTTTTATCGGCACTGGCCCACTTTACAGCCAGGGGCGAAAAAGGTCATCGTCTTATTTCATCGCGGTCATGAACATTCTGGTCGTCTACAACATCTCGTTGATGAACTGGCGATGCCAGATACTGCTTTTTATGCATGGGATGCCCGAGGGCATGGACAAACTTCGGGGCCGCGTGGTTATAGTCCGTCTCTTGCGAGTTCAGTGCAAGATGTCGATGAATTTGTCCGTTTTGCTGCCAGCGACAGCCAGGTCGGACTGGAAGAGGTGGTTGTGATCGCGCAAAGCGTCGGCGCAGTGATGGTTGCTACATGGGTTCATGATTATGCGCCTGCTATTCGCGGGCTGGTGCTGGCTTCTCCGGCCTTTAAGGTTAAATTGTATGTGCCGCTGGCACGTCCTGCGCTGGCGTTATGGCATCGTCTGCGTGGTCTGTTTTTTATTAATTCCTATGTGAAAGGACGCTATTTGACCCACGATCGGCAACGGGTGGCTAGTTTCAATAATGATCCGCTGATCACACGGGCGATTGCCGTCAATATCTTGCTAGATCTCTATAAAACGTCTGAACGTATTATTAGCGATGCGGCGGCGATTACGCTCCCCACGCAACTTCTGATATCAGGCGATGACTATGTGGTGCACCGCCAACCGCAGATTGATTTTTATCAGCGTTTACGTAGCCCTCTGAAAGAGCTGCATCTGCTGCCAGGCTTTTATCACGACACATTGGGTGAAGAGAACAGGGCGCAGGCATTTGAAAAAATGCAAAGCTTTATCTGCCGCTTATATGCTAACAAATCGCAAAAATTTGATTATCAGTATGAAGACCGCACAGGACCATCAGCGGATCGATGGCGGCTCCTTTCTGGTGGAGCCGTGCCGTTATCGCCGGTTGATTTGGCGTATCGCTTTATGCGTAAAGCGATGAAATTGTTCGGGGCGCACTCTGCGGGCCTGCATCTCGGAATGAGCACCGGCTTTGATTCAGGCAGTTCGCTGGATTATGTCTATCAAAATCAACCGCAAGGTAGTAACGCATTCGGGCGTTTAGTCGACAAAATCTACCTGAACAGTGTTGGCTGGCGCGGTATTCGCCAGCGCAAAACCCATTTACAAATGCTGATTAAACAAGCCGTTGCCGATCTCCACGCTAAAGGTTTAGCCGTCCGCGTGGTTGACATTGCCGCAGGGCATGGACGCTATGTACTGGATGCGCTGGCGAACGAGCCTGCCGTAAGCGATATTTTCTTACGTGATTACAGTGAGTTAAATGTTGCACAGGGGCAAGAGATGATTGCCCAACGGGGAATGTCTGGGCGGGTGCGTTTTGAACAGGGCGATGCGTTTAACCCGGAGGAGCTCAGCGCGTTAACTCCGCGGCCTACGCTGGCGATTGTCTCTGGACTGTATGAGCTTTTTCCCGAAAATGAGCAGGTAAAAAACTCACTCGCAGGTCTTGCCAATGCCATCGATCCGGGTGGCATTCTCATCTACACCGGGCAGCCGTGGCACCCACAACTGGAGCTGATTGCCGGGGTGTTAACCAGTCATAAAGATGGTAAACCGTGGGTAATGCGCGTGCGTTCTCAAGGGGAGATGGATTCGCTCGTGCATGATGCCGGATTTGATAAATGCACACAACGGATTGATGAGTGGGGTATTTTTACGGTTTCGATGGCGGTGCGTCGTGATAACTGAACGTCGTAACGTATTGCTACAAGGCGCTGGCTGGTTATTGTTGCTGGCCCCGTTTTTCTTCTTCACCTATGGATCTCTTAATCAATTCACCGCGGTTCAGGACCTTAACAGCCATGATATCCCCAGTCAGGTATTCGGTTGGGAAACGGCGATCCCTTTCATTCCCTGGACTATTGTTCCTTACTGGAGTCTGGATCTTTTATATGGGTTTTCGTTGTTCGTTTGTAGTTCGACATTCGAACAGCGCCGACTGGTTCACCGGCTTATTCTGGCAACAATAATGGCCTGCTGCGGTTTTTTCCTTTATCCGCTGAAGTTTAGTTTTATCCGTCCTGAAGTGAGTGGGGTGACAGGATGGCTATTTTCGCAACTTGAACTGTTTGATCTGCCTTATAACCAGTCTCCTTCGCTGCATATTATTCTCTGCTGGCTACTTTGGCGTCACTTTCGTCAGCATCTGGCTGTGAGGTGGCGTAAAGTCTGCGGCGGATGGTTTTTACTCATCGCCATTTCGACGCTGACGACCTGGCAGCATCATTTTATTGATGTCATCACAGGGTTGGCGGTAGGTATGTTGATTGACTGGATGGTGCCCGTCGACCGTCGTTGGAATTATCAGAAACCTGATCAACGTCGAATCAAAATAGCACTGCCATATGTCGTAGGCGCGTGCTCGTGCATTGTATTGATGGAGCTAATGATAATGCTTCAGTTATGGTGGTCAGTCTGGTTATGTTGGCCGGTATTATCGCTACTCATTATTGGCCGTGGGTACGGTGGGCTTGGCGCGATAACAACAGGGAAAGATAGTCAGGGGAAACTACCGCCCGCCGTTTACTGGCTGACATTGCCCTGCCGCATCGGGATGTGGCTGTCTATGCGTTGGTTTTGCCTTCGCCTGGAGCCGGTAAGCAAAATTACGGCAGGTGTTTATTTAGGGGCGTTTCCACGACATATTCCGGCACAGAATGCGGTTCTGGACGTCACCTTTGAATTCCCTCGCGGACGAGCGACAAAAGATCGACTCTATTTTTGTGTACCGATGTTGGATCTGGTGGTTCCGGAAGAGGGGGAGCTCCGACAGGCCGTGGCGATGTTGGAAACATTACGCGAAAAGCAAGGCAGCGTTCTGGTCCATTGCGCGTTGGGATTATCGCGCAGTGCGCTGGTGGTGGCGGCATGGCTGTTATGTTACGGACATTGTAAAACCGTTGATGAAGCGATTAGTTACCTTCGAGCCAGACGCCCGCAGATTGTGCTGACAGACGAGCACAAAGCGATGCTGAGATTATGGGAAAACAGGTAAGTGGATTGAGATGTGGACTGAATATCTACAGTCCACATCAAGACCGTGTCCGGTTATGCAGCAACAATACTGTCGATGGCTGCTTTCGCGTCAGACTGCGCTTTCGCTGCCATTTCCGGACCGTATGCGATCCCTTCGGCGAAGACAAATTTCACATCGGTAATGCCGATAAAGCCGAGGAACGTGGACAGATACGGCGTCACCAGGTCCGTTGGTCCATCTTTATGGATCCCACCGCGGCTGGTGATAACGATGGCTTTTTTACCGGTGACCAGGCCTTCCGGACCGTTCTCCGTATAGCGGAAAGTAACGCCTGCGCGTGCAACCAGGTCAAAATAGTTTTTCAACTGAGTCGAGATGTTGAAGTTATACATCGGTGCCGCAATAACGATAACGTCGTGGGCTTTCAACTCGGCAATCAGCTCATCGGAAAGTGCCAGAGCTTCCTGCTGACGCGGAGTCAGCGACGCATCGCTCGGACGCAGCGCACCAACCAGTTCGCCATCCAGCACCGGAATCGGATTTGCAGCCAGGTCGCGAACGGTGATTTCATCAGCGGAGTGCTTTTCGCGCCATTGTTCAACAAAATAATCGGACAACTGATTAGACTGAGAGTACCCTGCCAGGATGCTGGATTTAAGAACTAATACCTTGCTCATGGTGTTTCCTTATAGATGTTTGAATGGGCGATGCCCCGTTGCTTGTTGACACTTTATTCACAATCCTGCCACAGAGATAGCGCAATAAATCGAAGCCTATGTTCGAATTTATTGAACAACGCATAGAAAGCCGCGATGTGGTACTCTATATCTATCATTTAAAAGAAAATTAATCAGGCAGCCTACTGCCCACTAACGTTATGACAGAACAACAAAAATTGACCTTTACGGCCTTGCAGCAGCGGCTGGATTCGCTGATGCTGCGCGACAGACTGCGTTTTTCTCGCCGTCTGCACGGCGTGAAGAAGGTTAAAAATCCTGATGCACAACAGGCCATTTTCCAGGAGATGGCGAAAGAGATTGACCATGCGGCAGGGAAAGTCCTGCTGCGTGAAGCGGCACGACCGGAAATCACTTATCCGGACAATTTGCCGGTTAGTCAGAAAAAGCAGGACATACTCGAAGCGATTCGTGATCACCAGGTGGTGATCGTCGCCGGGGAAACCGGTTCCGGTAAAACGACTCAGCTACCGAAAATCTGTATGGAACTGGGGCGCGGGATTAAAGGGCTGATCGGTCATACCCAACCGCGTCGCCTGGCGGCACGAACGGTGGCGAACCGTATTGCGGAAGAGCTGAAAACGGAGCCGGGCGGTTGCATCGGTTACAAAGTGCGTTTCAGTGATCACGTTAGTGATAACACGATGGTCAAGCTGATGACCGACGGTATCCTGCTGGCGGAGATCCAGCAAGACCGCCTGCTGATGCAGTACGACACTATCATTATTGACGAAGCGCACGAACGTAGCCTGAATATCGATTTTCTGCTCGGCTATTTGAAAGAGTTGCTACCGCGGCGTCCTGACCTAAAAATCATTATCACTTCCGCGACTATCGACCCGGAACGCTTTTCGCGCCACTTTAATAATGCGCCGATTATCGAAGTCTCCGGTCGGACCTATCCGGTGGAAGTGCGCTATCGACCGATTGTTGAAGAAGCCGATGACACCGAGCGCGATCAGCTGCAGGCGATTTTTGACGCCGTAGACGAACTGAGTCAGGAAAGCTCCGGCGACATTCTGATCTTTATGAGCGGTGAGCGGGAAATTCGCGATACCGCAGATGCGCTGAACAAGCTAAATCTGCGGCATACCGAAATCTTGCCGCTTTATGCGCGGCTTTCGAACAGCGAACAGAACCGCGTGTTCCAGTCGCACAGCGGACGGCGCATTGTGCTGGCGACCAACGTCGCGGAAACGTCGCTGACCGTACCGGGGATTAAATACGTTATCGACCCAGGTACGGCGCGTATCAGCCGCTACAGCTATCGCACCAAAGTGCAGCGTTTGCCGATTGAGCCCATTTCGCAGGCGTCTGCCAACCAGCGTAAAGGCCGCTGTGGTCGTGTGTCCGAAGGGATCTGTATTCGTCTCTATTCCGAAGACGATTTCCTTTCGCGCCCGGAATTTACCGATCCGGAGATTCTGCGTACCAACCTGGCCTCGGTTATTTTACAGATGACCGCGCTGGGGTTGGGCGATATCGCCGCGTTCCCATTTGTCGAAGCACCGGATAAACGCAATATCCAGGATGGCGTGCGTCTGCTCGAAGAACTGGGCGCGATCACCACTGATGAACAGGCCAGCGCCTATAAACTGACGCCGCTCGGTCGCCAGCTCTCGCAGTTGCCTGTCGACCCACGTCTGGCGCGTATGGTGCTGGAAGCGCAAAAACATGGCTGCGTGCGTGAGGCGATGATTATCACGTCCGCGCTCTCCATCCAGGATCCGCGCGAACGACCGATGGACAAACAGCAGGCATCGGACGAAAAACATCGCCGCTTCCACGACAAAGAATCCGACTTCCTCGCGTTTGTAAATCTGTGGAATTATCTCGGCGAGCAGCAAAAGGCGCTTTCTTCTAACGCCTTCCGTCGCCTGTGTCGTACCGATTATCTCAACTATCTGCGCGTGCGCGAATGGCAGGATATCTACACCCAGTTGCGCCAGGTGGTGAAAGAACTTGGCATTCCGGTTAACAGCGAACCGGCGGAGTATCGCGAAATTCACATCGCCTTACTGACCGGTTTGCTTTCCCATATCGGCATGAAAGATGCCGATAAACAAGAATATACCGGCGCACGTAACGCGCGTTTTTCCATCTTTCCCGGTTCTGGTTTATTCAAAAAGCCGCCGAAATGGGTAATGGTGGCGGAACTGGTAGAAACCAGCCGCCTGTGGGGGCGCATTGCTGCGCGTATCGACCCTGAATGGGTAGAACCCGTTGCTCAGCATTTGATTAAACGCACCTACAGCGAACCGCACTGGGAACGGGCGCAGGGCGCGGTGATGGCAACGGAAAAAGTCACTGTTTATGGTTTGCCGATTGTTGCTGCGCGTAAGGTCAACTACAGCCAGATCGATCCGGCGTTATGTCGTGAACTCTTTATTCGCCACGCTCTGGTGGAAGGTGACTGGCAGACGCGTCACGCATTCTTCCGTGAAAACCTGAAACTGCGGGCCGAAGTGGAAGAGCTGGAACACAAATCACGTCGCCGCGATATTCTGGTTGATGACGAAACGCTGTTTGAGTTCTACGACCAGCGCATCAGCCACGATGTAATCTCCGCTCGTCACTTCGACAGCTGGTGGAAAAAAGTCAGCCGCGAAACGCCTGATTTGCTCAACTTTGAAAAGAGCATGTTGATCAAAGAAGGGGCGGAAAAAATCAGCAAGCTGGATTACCCGAACTTCTGGCATCAGGGCAATCTCAAGCTGCGTTTGAGCTATCAGTTTGAGCCAGGCGCGGACGCGGACGGTGTGACCGTGCATATTCCGCTGCCGCTGCTTAATCAGGTAGAAGAGAGCGGGTTTGAATGGCAAATCCCCGGCCTGCGTCGTGAACTGATCATCGCACTGATTAAATCGTTGCCGAAACCGGTACGCCGTAATTTTGTGCCTGCACCAAACTACGCCGAAGCGTTTTTAGGCCGCGTCACACCGCTGGAGTTACCGTTGCTCGACAGCCTTGAGCGCGAGTTACGGCGGATGACCGGTGTTACCGTTGACCGCGAAGACTGGCACTGGGATCAGGTGCCCGATCACCTGAAAATCACCTTCCGCGTGGTGGATGACAAAAACAAGAAGCTAAAAGAAGGGCGCTCTCTACAAGATCTGAAAGATGCGCTGAAAGGCAAAGTGCAGGAAACGCTGTCTGCGGTGGCGGATGACGGTATCGAGCAGAGCGGCTTACATATCTGGAGCTTTGGGCAACTGCCGGAAAGCTACGAACAGAAGCGTGGCAACTACAAAGTGAAGGCGTGGCCAGCGCTAGTGGATGAACGCGACAGCGTGGCGATCAAACTGTTTGATAATCCGCTGGAACAAAAGCAGGCAATGTGGAACGGTCTTCGCCGTCTACTGCTACTGAATATTCCATCGCCGATCAAGTATTTGCATGAAAAGTTACCGAACAAAGCCAAGCTGGGGCTGTACTTTAACCCGTATGGCAAAGTGCTGGAGCTGATCGACGACTGTATCTCCTGCGGGGTGGATCAACTGATCGACGCCAATGGTGGCCCGGTCTGGACGGAAGAAGGCTTTGCTGCGCTGCATGAGAAAGTCCGCGCTGAACTGAACGATACGGTGGTGGATATTGCGAAGCAGGTCGAGCAAATCCTTACGGCAGTGTTCAATATCAACAAACGCCTGAAAGGGCGGGTGGATATGACTATGGCGCTGGGGCTTTCTGACATCAAAGCGCAGATGGGCGGGCTGGTGTATCGCGGTTTTGTGACTGGTAACGGCTTCAAACGGTTGGGCGACACGCTGCGTTATTTGCAGGCGATTGAAAAACGGCTGGAAAAACTGGCGGTTGACCCACATCGCGACCGTGCTCAGATGCTGAAAGTCGAAAATGTCCAGCAGGCGTGGCAGCAATGGATCAACAAACTGCCGCCCGCACGTCGTGAGGATGAAGACGTGAAAGAGATCCGTTGGATGATAGAAGAGTTGCGCGTTAGTTACTTCGCTCAACAACTTGGTACGCCTTATCCGATTTCAGATAAGCGTATTTTGCAGGCGATGGAGCAGATTAGCGGTTAACACTGCTATTTGCCTGATAAATCTAAAACCCGGTAAGCATTTAGCGCCGGGTTTTTTATTAATTCTAAAACGGTAAGGGCAAAAATTCAGGAATTCAGAAAAATACAATTCTCAGCTGCAAGATGAATAATGTTTATCTACAGCATTTCCTTAAAAGATATGTCAGGCTTGCGGAGTGGCGGTTAAGGAAATAGGACTTCCTCCTTTCAGAGTGCTCCGCTTCTCACTATTATCTCACGCAGTATTCTTAAGGGAACGATAAGGAGGAACCATGAACATTACCCCGTTTCCGACGCTTTCGCCGGCAACCATAGATGCCATAAATGTTATCGGTCAGTGGCTGGCGCAGGATGATTTCTCCGGTGAGATGCCGTATCAGGCCGATTGCGTGATCCTTGCAGGCAATGCGGTTATGCCGACTATCGACGCGGCATGTAAGATTGCCCGCGATCAGCAAATTCCTTTACTGATCAGTGGTGGTATCGGTCACTCGACAACTTTTTTGTATAGCGCCATCGCACAGCATCCGCACTACAACACTATCCGCACCACTGGCAGAGCAGAAGCGACCATCCTGGCGGATATCGCTCATCAGTTCTGGCACATTCCGCATGAAAAAATCTGGATTGAAGACCAGTCAACAAACTGCGGTGAAAACGCACGCTTTAGCATCGCGCTATTGAATCAGGCCGTAGAACGAGTTCATACGGCTATCGTTGTTCAGGACCCCACCATGCAGCGGCGCACGATGGCGACGTTCCGCCGTATGACTGGGGACAATCCCGATGCACCACGCTGGTTAAGTTATCCCGGATTCGTTCCTCAGTTAGGAAATAACGCAGACAGTGTAATCTTTGTTAATCCGTTGCAAGGATTATGGCCGGTTGAGCGTTATCTCTCACTACTCACTGGCGAGCTGCCACGTTTACGCGATGATAGCGATGGCTACGGTCCACGCGGGCGAGATTTTATCGTTCACGTTGATTTTCCGGCAGAAGTCATCCAGGCATGGCAAACGCTGAAACACGATGCGGTGCTCATCGAGGCGATGGAAAGTCGCTCGTTACGTTAAAAATTGCCCGTTTGTGAACCACTTGTTTGCAAACGGGCATAACTCCTGCCTTTTATTTCTGCCTCTTATTCCTTTTATACTTGTTTTTATGAAGCCCTTCACAGAATTGTCCTTTCATGATGCCGTCTCTATGATGATTGATGTTAATTAACAATGCATTTACCAAAAACAAACATATAAATCACAGGAGTCGCTCATGTCAGTACCCGTTCAACATCCTATGTATATTGATGGACAGTTTGTTACCTGGCGTGGAGACGCATGGATTGATGTGGTAAACCCTGCTACAGAGGCTGTCATTTCCCGCATTCCCGATGGTCAGGCCGAGGATGCCCGTAAGGCAATCGATGCAGCAGAACGTGCACAACCAGAATGGGAAGCGTTGCCTGCTATTGAACGCGCCAGTTGGTTGCGCAAAATCTCCGCCGGGATCCGCGAACGCGCCAGTGAAATCAGTACGCTGATTGTTGAAGAAGGGGGTAAGATCCAGCAGCTGGCTGAAGTCGAAGTGGCTTTTACTGCGGACTATATCGATTACATGGCGGAGTGGGCACGGCGTTATGAAGGCGAGATTATTCAAAGCGATCGTCCAGGAGAAAATATTCTTCTGTTTAAACGTGCGCTTGGCGTGACTACCGGCATTCTGCCGTGGAACTTCCCGTTCTTCCTCATTGCCCGCAAAATGGCTCCCGCTCTTTTGACCGGTAATACCATCGTCATTAAACCCAGTGAATTTACGCCAAACAATGCGATTGCATTCGCCAAAATTGTCGATGAAATAGGCCTTCCGCGCGGCGTGTTTAACCTTGTTCTGGGGCGTGGTGAAACCGTTGGGCAAGAACTGGCGGGTAACCCAAAGGTCGCAATGGTCAGTATGACAGGCAGCGTCTCTGCAGGTGAAAAGATTATGGCGACTGCGGCGAAAAACATCACCAAAGTGTGCCTGGAATTGGGGGGTAAAGCACCGGCTATCGTAATGGACGATGCCGATCTTGAACTGGCAGTCAAAGCCATCGTTGATTCACGCGTCATTAATAGTGGGCAAGTGTGTAACTGTGCAGAACGTGTTTATGTACAGAAAGGCATTTATGATCAGTTTGTCAATCGGCTGGGTGAAGCGATGCAGGCGGTTCAATTTGGTAACCCCGCTGAACGCAACGACATTGCGATGGGGCCGTTGATTAACGCCGCGGCGCTGGAAAGGGTCGAGCAAAAAGTGGCGCGCGCAGTAGAAGAAGGGGCGAGAGTGGCGTTGGGTGGCAAAGCGGTAGAGGGGAAAGGATATTATTATCCGCCGACATTGCTGCTGGATGTTCGCCAGGAAATGTCGATTATGCATGAGGAAACCTTTGGCCCGGTTCTGCCGGTGGTCGCATTTGACACGCTGGAAGAGGCTATCTCAATGGCGAATGATAGTGATTACGGCCTGACCTCATCAATCTATACCCAAAATCTGAACGTCGCGATGAAAGCCATTAAAGGGCTGAAGTTTGGTGAAACTTACATCAACCGTGAAAACTTCGAAGCTATGCAAGGATTCCACGCCGGATGGCGTAAATCTGGTATTGGCGGCGCAGATGGCAAACATGGCTTGCATGAATATCTGCAGACCCAGGTGGTTTATTTACAGTCTTAATGAGTGGAAGAGGCGGAGGTTTTTCCTCCGCCTGTGTGCGTCAGAGTTTAGCGAATTTTTCGAGGGTGCGAATGAGTTGTGTGACGAAGCCATATTCGTTATCGTACCAGGCGACCGTTTTCACCAGTTGTAAATCGCCCACGGCGGTAATTTCCGTTTGCGTGGCATCAAACACCGACCCGAAATGGCTGCCAATGATATCGGAAGAGACTATTTCTTCATCGGTATAACCAAATGACTCGTTATTGGTGGTTGCTTGTTTAAGTGCGTTATTCACCTCTTCGGCAGTCACTTTTTTTGCGAGAATGGACACCAGCTCAGTGACCGAACCTGTTTTCACCGGCACGCGTTGCGCATGACCTTTCAGTTTGCCGCTCAGTTCCGGGATCACCAGACCAATGGCTTTTGCCGCACCTGTAGTGTGGGGAATGATATTTTCTGCCGCTGCGCGTGAAGCTCGTAAATCCTTCCCACGCGGACCATCCACCAGTGACTGGGTGCCGGTATAGGCATGAATGGTCGTCATCGTGCCGACTTCTATCCCGAAACTGTCATGCAAGGCTTTGGCCATCGGCGCAAGGCAGTTAGTGGTGCATGACGCCACGGAAACAATGGTGTCGTTGCCATCCAGAGTGTCGTCATTGACGTTATAAACGATAGTTTTCATTTCACCGGCAGGGGCGGAAATCAACACCTTCTTCGCACCAGCATCAAGGTGCGCCTGCGATTTCTCTGCGGAGGTATAAAAGCCAGTACATTCGACAATGATTTCTGCGCCTTTCGCTTTCCATGGAATATTTTTAGCCTCTTTTTCGGCGTAAACCGCGATACTTTTTCCATCAACGATAAGTGAATCTTCCGTAAAATCAACGCTCCAGGGGAACGGTCCGTAGTTTGAATCATGTTTCAGCAGGTAGGCGAGAATTTTTGGGGAAGTGAGATCATTAATAGCGACAACGTCTATGTTGCTTTTGACTTCAAGTAATCGACGCAACACCAGTCGACCGATACGACCAAAACCATTAATACCAACTTTACTCATGGTCTTCTCCTGTCAGGAACGTTCGGATGAAAATTGATCCTTTCCAGGCTTAGACCAGGATGGCGGGATGGGCAATCTACATTCTTGCAGTGAAACGTAACGTACTGAAAACGGGTGAACAATATTTAATGAAATTTTAAGAAAAGCCCGTTATGTTAACGGCAAATTATGTTAAAGCAGGAAATGTTATGGGAAATAAATACTCAAGGTTACAAATCAGCATTCACTGGCTGGTCTTTTTGCTGGTTATCGTAGCGTATTGCGCAATGGAGTTTCGTGGTTTCTTCCCACGTAGCGATCGGCCCCTCATCAACATGATTCATGTTTCCTGTGGCATCTCAATTCTCGTACTGATGGTGGTTCGTCTTTTGTTAAGACTGAAATACCCAACCCCGCCGATTATACCTAAGCCAAAACCGATGATGACGGGACTGGCGCATTTGGGCCATTTGGTGATTTATCTCCTGTTTATTGCGCTGCCAGTGATTGGTTTGGTGATGATGTATAACCGGGGTAACCCGTGGTTTGCGTTTGGTATGACGATGCCTTATGCATCAGGGGCCAATTTCGAACGGGTTGATAGCTTAAAGTCGTGGCATGAAACGCTGGCGAATCTGGGATATTTTGTCATCGGGTTGCACGCTGCGGCTGCACTGGCACACCACTATTTCTGGAAGGACAACACACTTCTACGCATGATGCCGCGTAAACGTTCCTGAAGGATATTTAAAGAAAACGCCTGTACTAAAACCGACCCGTGGTACAGGCGAAGAATACGGGTCTACATCGGAAGCGCCTATTATATTTATTTGTATGACAAATAAAACCATAATCCTTGCCCATACGTCCATCTGGCTTATTTTTAATCAATTCACCCGATCTTTGATCTCATCAACGGTATCAAAATAAACCAGCGTATAACGTTAAAATCGAACATAAGATTCGATAAATCATGGAGGTTATATGAAAAAACTGGCACTTATCTTGGTTATAGGAACGCTTGTTTCCTTTTATGCCGATGCCGGGCGCAAACCCTGTTCTGGTTCGAAAGGGGGGATCTCACACTGTACGGCAGGCGGCAAATTTGTTTGTAATGATGGTTCTATTAGTGCATCGAAAAAAACATGCATTAACTGAAGTGTAAAAGGGGTGCCATGAGAAAATGAATCTGCTAGTCAGATGCGCGGGGAAAATCCCCGCGCTTGCCCTTACCTGGACGTGCAGGCCATGAGCGCAGCAACCTCCTTATCACCGTCCCGGAACCGCAGTTCGTAGAGCGTTTGTCGGGTCAGGAGTGTGAATGTCAGAATCGTAATGCAGATAATGAGCAGACACACCACCAGAGGGTTGCGCTTCATAGCCTTTCTCCTTGCCGGATGGTGGGTAAGAGGCTAAGATCTGAATTGCTGTGTTCATTCGTTGGCCTCGGTTGATAGAAATATCGGTCGGGGCCTTCGTCTTTCTGATTCCCGGTTAGCCTGAAAACAGAAAGTCTCAGGCACCCGCAGGCATCCTATGAGGTTTCCTTAGGGACGAAAATAATCACTTTACGAAATTGCGTGCTGTTTTCCAGAATTTTTCGTCATTCGGGTTAGCCAGTTTAGCCATTCGTTACTCTCTTCATTCCAATAGCATTAATTTTCTCTGCAATAATTGTTGTAAAAATGTGACGCAAAGAGGTTTTTGGTCATAAGTAATTACCGTCAAGTGCCGATGACTTTCTATCAGGAGTAAACCTGGACGAGAGACAACGGTAATGAATACAACTCCCTCACAGCGATTAGGTTTTTTGCATCACATCAGGCTGGTTCCGTTATTTGCCTGCATTCTTGGCGGTATCTTAGTTCTATTCGCATTAAGTTCTGCTCTGGCTGGCTATTTCCTCTGGCAGGCCGATCGCGATCAGCGTGATGTTACTGCGGAGATTGAGATTCGGACCGGGTTAGCGAACAGTTCAGATTTTTTGCGTTCAGCCCGGATCAATATGATTCAGGCCGGGGCAGCGAGTCGTATTGCGGAAATGGAATCAATGAAGCGAAATATTGCGCAAGCCGAATCGGAGATTAAACAGTCGCAGCAAGGTTATCGTGCTTATCAGAATCGGTCGGTGAAAACACCTGCTGATGAAGCCCTCGACACTGAATTAAATCAACGCTTCCAGGCTTATATCACGGGTATGCAACCTATGTTGAAATATGCCAAAAATGGCATGTTTGAAGCGATTATCAATCATGAAAGTGAGCAGATCCGACCGCTGGATAATGCTTATACCGATATTTTGAGCAAAGCCGTTAAGATACGTAGCACCAGAGCCAACCAACTGGCGGAACTGGCCCATCAGCGCACCCGCCTGGGTGGGATGTTCATGATTGGCGCGTTTGTGCTTGCCCTGGTCATGACGCTGATAACATTTATGGTGCTACGTCGGATCGTCATTCGTCCACTGCAACATGCCGCACAACGGATTGAAAAAATCGCCAGTGGCGATCTGACGATGAATGATGAACCGGCGGGTCGTAATGAAATCGGTCGCTTAAGTCGTCATTTACAGCAAATGCAGCATTCACTGGGGATGACAGTAGGGACTGTTCGACAGGGTGCGGAAGAGATTTATCGTGGCACCAGCGAAATTTCCGCTGGCAATGCGGACCTTTCATCTCGCACCGAAGAACAAGCGGCGGCAATCGAACAAACTGCCGCCAGCATGGAGCAACTCACTGCGACGGTGAAACAGAATGCGGATAACGCGCATCATGCCAGCAAACTGGCGCAAGAGGCTTCTATTAAAGCCAGCGATGGCGGGCAGACGGTTTCCGGTGTAGTAAAAACGATGGGCGCTATCTCCACGAGTTCGAAGAAAATTTCTGAGATCACCGCCGTCATCAACAGTATTGCTTTCCAGACGAATATTCTGGCACTGAATGCTGCCGTTGAAGCCGCGCGAGCGGGTGAGCAAGGGCGTGGATTTGCCGTTGTCGCCAGCGAAGTACGGACACTCGCAAGCCGCAGCGCTCAGGCGGCGAAAGAGATTGAAGGCTTGATCAGTGAATCAGTCAGGTTAATTGACCTGGGATCGGATGAGGTGGCCACGGCCGGGAAAACCATGAGCACTATTGTTGATGCCGTCGCGAGTGTCACACATATCATGCAGGAAATTGCCGCCGCCTCGGATGAGCAAAGTAGGGGTATAACGCAGGTTAGCCAGGCGATATCTGAAATGGATAAGGTGACGCAACAGAATGCTTCTCTGGTAGAAGAGGCCTCAGCAGCGGCAGTGTCCCTTGAAGAACAGGCGGCACGATTAACTGAGGCGGTGGACGTATTCCGTCTGAACAAACATTCTGTGTCGGCAGAACCTCGCGGAGCTGGTGAACCAGTTAGTTTCGCTACAGTGTGAAAATGTTAAAGGAGGGATCGACAGATCCCTTCACCTTTCAGAACGGCATTGATTTTCGAATAGCGTTAATCATCAACTGGCAACCAGAAGAGAACGTCGCATCTACGCGGGTCAGTATTCCAATCGGTTCGCCTGCACCATGACCCGGAACAGGCAGGGCCACCAGCGTGGCATGACGCAGGTCGTCTTTTACAGCGCCAGAAGGGACAAACCACACGTAATCGTATTCAACCGTAAGTTGACGAGATAGCGAAGCAGACAGCGTTTCGATACAACCCGAAGGAATTTTACATCCCTGGCTCTGCACTAATGCATCTGAATGCTGGCGTGGCGCAGTGCCTTCTGGTGATACAACGACCGGCCATTCCAGCACCCGGCTTAGCGTTACGTTCTCCTGAAGTAGCGGATGATCAGGGCGGACAACCAGCTTCAGCGATTCAAGAAACAGCAGTTCGTAATTAAGTCCGGTCATCAGTTCAGGATCTGACATCCGACCAATGCCGATATCGATTTCCCCGGTTTTCAAACCCGCCAGAATCATAGGGTTACTCATTGTCGCAACTTGCAAGGTCGTTTCTTTTTGTTGCTGATGAAACTGGCCTATAACCGAAGGTAATATCCCCAGTGCCGCAGTAGGTAGTGCACCAACCCTGACGACATCATTATTAAGACCTTCTTTACGATGAAGCGACTGTCCGGCAGTGTTGATGGCGTCAAGAACTCTGACTGCATGCGTTAAAAATTGTTCGCCGGGTAAGGTAAGTTGCGCCCCCTGACGACCACGCTCAAACAAGCGAGCGCCCGTCAGCTGCTCCAGTTCATTCAATGTCTTAGAGAGCGCAGGTTGACTCAAATTAAGGGTTTCAGCCGCGCGCCCCAAAGTTCCTTGTTGTGCGACAGCTACGAATGTATGAAGGTGGCGCAAACGGATGCGCTGACTAAACAGACTATTTTTTTCCATAAGCGATGTTAAAAACGAAGCGGTGTCGCTGACAAGTGAAGTTGTTTGATTATGATAACTTGATTGCAAAATATTATTAACAATTAAAGCAATTATGTTACAGCGAAATGGATAATATTGATGTTTTCGCGGCGAGATCACAGTTTGCAAATTCTTCCCGCCAGAGTGAATGCGGTTACCTACACTCCAGATTACTGACCACTGGAGGCAGACATTATGGCGAACAGCATCACGGCGGATGAGATTCGGGAACAGTTTTCGCAGGCAATGTCAGCCATGTACCAGCAAGAAGTTCCGCAGTACGGTACGCTGCTGGAACTGGTAGCTGATGTGAATCTGGCTGTGCTGGAAAACAATCCTCAACTGCACGAAAAAATGGTAAATGCAGACGAGCTGGCGCGACTGAATGTTGAACGTCATGGGGCGATTCGTGTTGGGACTGCACAAGAGCTTGCTACTCTTCGGCGGATGTTTGCCATTATGGGGATGTACCCGGTGAGCTATTACGATCTCTCGCAGGCGGGGGTGCCGGTACATTCGACAGCATTTCGGCCCATTGATGATGCTTCTCTGGCGCGTAATCCCTTCCGCGTTTTTACTTCATTACTCCGCCTTGAGCTTATCGAGAACGAAATTTTGCGCCAGAAAGCGGCGGAGATTCTGCGTCAGCGCGATATCTTCACCCCACGTTGTCGACAACTGTTAGAGGAATATGAGCAGCGGGGCGGTTTTAACGAAACACAGGCACAGGAGTTTGTGCAGGAAGCCCTGGAAACGTTTCGTTGGCACCAGTCAGCAACGGTAGATGAAGAAACCTATCGCGCCTTGCACAACGAACATCGGTTGATTGCTGATGTGGTCTGTTTTCCTGGATGCCATATCAACCACCTGACGCCACGCACGCTGGATATTGACCGGGTGCAGTCGATGATGCCTGAATGCGGAATTGAACCCAAAATTCTGATCGAAGGGCCGCCGCGCCGCGAGGCACCGATTTTACTACGCCAGACTAGCTTTAAAGCACTGGAAGAGACGGTATTGTTTGCAGGGCAGAAACAGGGCACGCATACCGCGCGCTTTGGTGAAATAGAGCAACGTGGCGTGGCATTAACGCCGAAAGGACGACAACTGTATGATGATCTACTGCGGAACGCTGGAACCGGGCAGGATAATCTCACTCACCAAATGCATTTACAGGAAACCTTCCGCACTTTTCCTGACAGTGAGTTTTTAATGCGTCAGCAAGGGTTGGCATGGTTCCGGTACCGTCTGACGCCTTCAGGTGAGACGCATCGTCAGGCGATTCATCCCGGAGACGATCCACAGCCCTTAATTGAACGTGGTTGGGTAGTGGCGCAACCCATTACCTATGAAGATTTCTTGCCTGTTAGCGCGGCGGGGATCTTCCAGTCAAATCTGGGTAATGAAACGCAGGCACGCAGTCACGGTAATGCCAGTCGCGAAGCATTTGAGCAGGCGTTGGGCTGCCCGGTTTTGGATGAGTTCCAGCTTTATCAGGAAGCGGAAGAACGCAGTAAACGTCGCTGTGGTTTGCTTTAAATTCTGACCATCCGCCTTTGCAAAAATTTGCCTGATTTTACAAACGAATCAGGCTCATCCCATCGACATAAAAAAATTGCCGATTTATGCATATTCTCTCAGTTCAACAATTGGATTATTAATAAATATTGTCTAGAGTGAGCGGTCATAAATAAGCACTTTCTTGCCGCTGAAAACGACCAGCGCGGGACCATTCACAACACCAGAAGGACTCACTTTCAGGTATGGATCGTAGACGATTTATTAAAGGTTCAATGGCTATGGCCGCCGTGTGCGGTACCAGCGGCATTGCTTCTCTTTTTTCTCAGGCGGCATTCGCGGCAGATTCTGATATTGCCGACGGGCAAACCCAACGTTTTGACTTCTCCATTCTACAGTCAATGGCGCACGACTTAGCGCAAACAGCGTGGCGTGGTGCGCCGCGTCCGTTACCTGACACTCTGGCGACAATGACGCCGCAGGCTTATAACAGTATTCAATACGACGCCGAAAAATCGCTCTGGCATAACGTTGAGAACCGTCAACTGGACGCTCAGTTCTTCCATATGGGAATGGGATTCCGTCGCCGCGTTCGTATGTTTTCTGTTGATCCCGCAACACATCTGGCGCGTGAAATTCACTTTCGCCCGGAGTTGTTCAAATACAACGATGCGGGTGTTGATACCAAACAATTAGAAGGGCAAAGCGATCTCGGTTTTGCCGGTTTTCGCGTGTTTAAAGCCCCCGAACTGGCGCGCCGTGATGTCGTATCATTCCTCGGCGCGAGTTATTTCCGCGCGGTTGATGATACATATCAATACGGTTTGTCGGCCCGCGGCCTGGCGATCGACACTTACACCGACAGTAAAGAAGAGTTCCCCGACTTTACTGACTTCTGGTTTGATACGGTAAAACCGGGGGCAACCACCTTTACCGTTTATGCGTTGCTCGATAGCGCCAGCATTACTGGTGCCTATAAGTTCACTATCCATTGTGAGAAAAGTCAGGTGATTATGGATGTGGAAAATCACCTGTATGCGCGCAAAGACATTAAACAGCTGGGCATTGCGCCGATGACCAGCATGTTCAGCTGCGGTACTAATGAACGTCGGATGTGCGACACCATTCATCCGCAAATCCATGACTCAGATCGTCTGTCCATGTGGCGGGGCAATGGCGAGTGGATTTGTCGTCCGCTGAATAATCCGCAAAAATTGCAGTTCAATGCTTACACCGACAACAACCCGAAAGGGTTTGGTTTATTGCAACTGGATCGTGATTTCTCCCATTATCAGGACATTATGGGCTGGTATAACAAACGCCCAAGTCTGTGGGTGGAGCCGCGTAACAAGTGGGGTAAGGGCACCATCGGCCTGATGGAAATCCCAACAACGGGCGAAACGCTGGATAACATTGTCTGCTTCTGGCAGCCAGAAAAAGCTGTGAAAGCGGGTGATGAGTTTGCATTCCAGTATCGTCTGTACTGGAGTGCGCAACCGCCTGTTCATTGCCCATTAGCGCGCGTTATGGCGACGCGTACCGGCATGGGCGGTTTCCCGGAAGGTTGGGCGCCAGGTGAACACTATCCCGAAAAATGGGCGCGTCGTTTTGCCGTCGATTTCGTTGGTGGTGATCTGAAAGCTGCCGCGCCAAAAGGCATTGAGCCGGTGATTACGCTTTCCAGTGGGGAAGCGAAGCAAATCGAAATTCTCTATATTGAACCCATTGATGGTTATCGTATTCAGTTTGACTGGTATCCGACTTCGGACTCCACTGATCCGGTCGATATGCGGATGTATCTGCGTTGTCAGGGCGACGCTATCAGTGAAACATGGCTCTATCAGTATTTCCCGCCAGCGCCGGATAAACGTCAGTATGTTGACGACCGCGTGATGAGTTAGTCGTTTTTTCTTCGGCACCTTCTTCGGGAGGTGCCGTCTGGTTAAACACGATCCCGCTCGCATTTTTCCCTAAGTTAAATGAGTAATCTGATGGTGTGTATTTCAGATACACCTTGTCAGCCACTAACAGGGAGTGCGTATGTTTCCAGAATACCGAGATTTAATATCCCGTCTGAAAAACGAAAATCCTCGCTTTATGTCCTTGTTCGATAAACACAATAAACTTGATCATGAAATTGCCAGAAAGGAAGGTTCCGACGGTCGAGGGTACAATGCGGAAGTGGTCCGCATGAAAAAACAAAAGCTACAGTTAAAAGATGAGATGCTCAAAATCCTGCAGCAGGAGAGCGTCAAAGAGGTGTAAACTTTCCTAAGCCGCCAGCCAGGCGGCTTTTTTAACAACTGCATGGATTGACTGGAGATAAGATGACTGAAACGATAAAAGTAAGCGAATCACTTGAATTACATGCTGTTGCAGAAAATCACGTCACACCTCTTTATCAGTTAATCTGTAAAAATAAAACCTGGTTACAGCAGTCGCTAAACTGGCCGCAGTTTGTTCAAAGTGAAGAGGACACGCGAAAAACGGTGCAGGGTAATGTGATGTTGCATCAACGCGGCTATGCCAAAATGTTCATGATTTTCAAAGAAGATGAACTTATCGGCGTTATCTCGTTTAATCGTATTGAACCACTGAATAAAACCGCTGAAATTGGCTACTGGCTGGACGAATCTTATCAGGGGCAGGGGATCATTTCTCAGGCGCTGCAGGCATTGATTCATCATTACGCTCAGTCTGGTGAACTTAGACGCTTCGTGATCAAATGTCGGGTGGACAATGCGCAAAGCAACCAGGTCGCTTTGCGCAATGGTTTTATCCTTGAAGGTTGTCTGAAACAGGCTGAGTTCCTGAATGATGCCTATGATGATGTGAACTTATACGCGCGTATTATCGATTCACAATAACCCTGCCAGCGGCGTTCGCGTAATGCGCTCCTCGCCGTTAATGACTTTTGGACCACGGACATGAACCGTGTCGCCATCAAAGGCTTCAACGACGGCGTGGTCGGTTAACTCCACATGTTTTTCAATTATCACCGCACCTGTAATACGGCTCTCACCTTGTATTACAACGTGCTCGTCGAGCAGAATCGGTCCGCCACGTACCACGGCATTTCCGCCAATCAAGACATGATGTTTTAACACACAATTACCTTCCACAATGGCATATTCCGCCACCTGCGAACTGTAATGAATCGTCGGAATGGCATCTTCTTCTATGCCAGCTTTCACCTGCGCGTGACCGTAGACTTTAGCGCAATCGCATAGCCAGACGTTGTTCTCTTCATTACCTTCAACGCTGGCAAAATCAAAAACTTCGGCGCGATGTTCAATAAAAGCATACCGGACGACGGCATCGCCATAAATTTGTGCCTGGTGAACAATACGCGAGGCGCTAACCCTTGCGCGATCATAAATTTGTAGCAGGAGTTGATGGTCGGGCGTTAAGCCTTGTGCGGCGACGATCATAGAATGTTGATCAATTAAGGCGTGACCAAATATTCTACATTGACCACAAACTAATGAGTCACGAATGGTGACGCTGTCACTTATATATGCACCTTGGCTGATTTCACTATTATCGATCCAGACATTATCCGTTGCGTAAACCTCTCCCCACAGCACGCTGGTGCCGGTGATACGCGTATTCCCGGATATCACCGTTCCGCCGAACGCAATAGCATTCTGGTCGTAAATCCAGCAATTTCCTTCCTGTGCTAACACCGTTTCGCGATCGATCCAGCCGCCAGCGGTTTCTGCTATCACATCGTTAAAATCGCTCATGGCGATAATCTGCCGTAATAACACACTTTTTTTAGTGCCATCATCCTGATAACTAAAGGCTCGCTGTTCTTCACTTAGACGATATTTGCGCATAGCGTTTTCCCACAGGTGACTTACTATAACCGTAGCAAATTCTGCGGCTCTGGCTATGCTCGAGAAAATTCCATAAAATGCATTTCAAATATACTTTATAAATTAAACAAAATGAGTAAGAAGATGCAGAGCGATAAAGTGCTCAATTTGCCGGCAGGCTACTTTGGTATTGTGTTGGGGACGATAGGGATGGGATTTGCCTGGCGCTATGCCAGCCAGGTTTGGCAGGTCAGCCACTGGTTAGGGGATGGGCTGGTGATTCTGGCGATGATCATCTGGGGATTATTAACTAGCGCATTTATTACCCGACTCATACGCTTTCCGCATAGCGTGCTGGCGGAAGTGCGCCATCCAGTGCTGAGCAGTTTTGTGAGTTTGTTTCCGGCAACGACGATGCTGGTGGCGATTGGTTTTGTTCCGTGGTTTCGCCCACTGGCGGTGTGCCTGTTCAGTTTTGGCGTCGTGGTTCAGTTGGCTTATGCCGCCTGGCAAACTGCGGGATTATGGCGCGGATCTCACCCTGAAGAAGCTACCACGCCTGGACTGTATCTGCCGACAGTTGCCAACAACTTTATCAGCGCAATGGCCTGTGGTGCGTTGGGCTACACCGACGCCGGTCTGGTGTTTTTAGGCGCAGGCGTTTTCTCATGGCTAAGCCTTGAACCTGTGATCTTGCAGCGTCTGCGCAGTTCGGGAGAATTACCCACGGCGCTGCGGACATCACTCGGCATTCAGCTCGCTCCTGCGCTGGTGGCCTGTAGTGCCTGGCTGAGCGTCAACGGCGGCGAGGGTGACACGCTGGCGAAAATGCTTTTCGGTTATGGACTGCTGCAACTGCTGTTTATGCTACGTCTGATGCCATGGTATCTCTCCCAGCCATTTAATGCTTCATTCTGGAGTTTCTCGTTCGGCGTATCTGCACTGGCAACCACCGGTTTGCATCTGGGGAGTGGCAGCGATAATGGATTTTTCCATACGCTGGCGGTGCCGCTGTTTATCTTTACCAATTTTATTATTGCAATACTGCTCATCCGTACTTTTGCGCTTCTGATGCAGGGAAAATTGTTAATCAGAACCGAGCGCGCCGTTTTAATGAAAGCAGAGGACAAAGAATGATCATTCGTGACGAAAACTATTTTACTGATAAATATGAATTAACTCGCACACACTCTGAAGTGCTGGAAGCGGTGAAAGTGGTTAAACCGGGTAAAACGCTGGATCTGGGCTGTGGCAATGGTCGTAACAGTCTTTACCTGGCAGCCAATGGTTATGATGTTGACGCATGGGATAAAAATGCCATGAGTATCGCCAACGTCGAGCGGATTAAATCCATTGAAAATCTGGAGAATTTACACACCCGGGTCGTTGATCTGAATAACCTCACATTTGATGGACAGTATGATTTTATTCTTTCGACTGTGGTGCTGATGTTCCTTGAGGCTAAAACCATCCCAGGGCTGATTGCCAATATGCAACGTTGCACTAAACCTGGCGGTTACAACCTGATTGTGGCGGCGATGGATACCGCTGATTATCCATGTACCGTCGGCTTCCCGTTTGCCTTCAAAGAGGGGGAATTACGTCGATATTACGAAGGCTGGGAGATGGTGAAATACAATGAAGACGTCGGCGAGCTGCACCGCACCGACGCCAACGGTAATCGTATTAAACTGCGTTTCGCCACGATGCTGGCACGTAAAAAATGACCCGCTAGGAACAAGGCGCGTGAAAATTCCCCACGCTGAGATGGTTTACTGTTCTTCTTTTCGGTAAGCATATTTTTTATCGAATGGATGTGAAATTAATCACAGTAGTCGAAATTTTTTAGCAGCTTAACTTACTGAAATTTAACTACTGATGATTGACTTAGCCCCTTTTTCGGCAGCCCCTTTTTCGGCATTGACTATGTCTTTTTCGGCATTGACTATGTCGTCTGAAAAGGGGCTAAAAAATTTATTTTCACCAACACTTTTTTTGCCACAACACGAAGCGGCGCTTTTTGCTATAACTTAGAAAGTAATATAATCATCTCAGGAAACTATTCATGCGTACCACATCAATTGCGAAAGTTGCAGCTTTATGCGGCTTGTTGGCTCTGTCTGGTTGTGCCTCTAAAATCACCCAGCCAGATAAATATTCTGGTTTTTTAAACAATTACTCTGATTTAAAAGAAACAACCTCAGCAACAGGTAAACCTGTTTTACGTTGGGTAGACCCGAGTTTTGATCAAAGCAAATATGACAGCATCGTCTGGAACCCAGTCACTTATTATCCGGTACCGAAACCATCTACCCAGGTAGGGCAGAAAGTTCTGGATAAAATTTTGAGTTATACCAACACCGAAATGAAAGAAGCGATTGCGCAGCGTAAACCACTGGTTACCACCGCTGGGCCGCGTAGTCTGATTTTCCGTGGGGCCATTACCGGTGTAGATACCAGCAAAGAAGGGCTGCAATTCTATGAAGTGGTTCCTGTTGCATTAGTGGTTGCGGGGACGCAAATGGCGACGGGCCACCGTACCATGGATACTCGCCTGTATTTTGAAGGTGAGCTGATTGATGCAGCGACTAATAAACCGGTTATCAAAGTCGTTCGTCAGGGCGAAGGTAAAGACCTGAATAACGAAAGTACGCCAATGGCTTTCGAAAATATTAAACAAGTTATTGATGACATGGCGACCGATGCCACCATGTTTGACGTTAACAAAAAGTAATACCAGTTGCGCCATCGTTAGATGGCGCTTTTTATTATCGGTTTCTGTTAGCGATTAAATTCAACACCACGTAACAAACGCCTCCGGCAATTAATCCCCAGAACGCAGAACCAATCCCGACCAGCGTCAATCCACTTGCCGTTACCAGAAATGCCACCACCGCCGCGTCGCGCTCACGCTCATTATGCAGCGCCTGATACAAACTGCCGCCAATGGTACTCAACAGCGCAAGACCTGCCAGCATCTGGATCCAACTTACGGGCAGGGCAGCCATCATCCCGGTAATGGCACTACCAAACAGACCTGCGATCAAATAAAAAATGCCGGCAACGGCAGCGGCCAGCCAACGTTGATCTTTATCCGGATGCGCTTCCGGGCTTTGGCAAATAGCCGCGGTGATTGCCGCAATACCGACGGAATAAACGCCGAAAGGGGAAAAAAACAGTGCCAGCAATCCAGTAAACACAATTAATGGCGAAACAGGAGCCGAATATCCAGCTGCTTTCATTGCTGCGATACCCGGTGCGTTTTGCGATGCCATCGTCGCCAGAAAAAGGGGGAGTGCAACGCTCAGGCTGTGAGCAAACGAAAAATCAGGGGTAATATAAGTGGGGAGAACGGGTTTAAAGACAACATCATTTGTGACAACGTCACCTTGTGCGATAACGATGACGATCCCAATAATCATTGCGGCAATTACCGCATAGCGCGGCGCAACGGCCTTGGTTGCCAGCCATACCAGCAACATACTGCCACACAACGTAAATTGACCATCCAGACTGGCAAACGCCTGTAAACCAAAGCGTAATAAAATCCCGGCAAGCATTGCCGCCGCAAGCGAGTGCGGAATAATGCGCATCAGACGAGCAAAGAGTCCCGTTATGCCGCAGAGGACTATTAACGCGTTGGTGACAATAAAAACGCCGATGGCTTCGTTAAGTGTTAGTCCCTGTAATCCGGTGACCAACAAAGCCGCGCCAGGCGTTGACCATGCGGTGAGAACAGGTACGCGATACCATAATGTCAGAGCCAGCGTACTGACGCCCATTGCCAGCCCCAGCGCCGTCATCCAGCCAGAGATTTGTGCAGTGGTGGCTCCGGCGACAATCGCTGCTTGCCAGATTATTGCCGCTGAACTGGCGTAGCCAATTAATACCGCCAGAAACCCCGCCAGTAGCGTGGGCGGAGGAATAGAAAACAGACGCATAGTCACCTCGTGCGTTATAGCATACAGGCACCGTAGCATTTGTCCGTTATAACGCACAAGTGATAAACTTACGTTTTGCCGGAGGAGTCGCATGGAAAATCTCGCTCGCTTTTTATCCACCACACTTAAACAACTACGTCAGCAGCGCGGCTGGAGTCTTTCGCGACTGGCAGAAGCGACGGGCGTTTCTAAAGCGATGTTAGGGCAGATTGAGCGTAATGAGTCCAGCCCGACGGTCGCGACATTATGGAAAATTGCCACCGGGTTGAATGTGCCATTTTCGACATTTATTTCTCCGCCGCAGTCCGCTACGCCTTCAGTTTATGATCCTCAACAGCAGGCGATGGTGATCACTTCGCTGTTTCCTTATGATCCACAACTCTGCTTTGAACACTTCTCGATTCAGATGGCACCTGGTGCAATAAGTGAATCGACGCCCCATGAGAAGGGAGTAATCGAACATGTTGTCGTCATTGATGGGCAACTTGATCTGTGCGTTGATGGTGAATGGCAGAGCCTTAATTGTGGAGAAGGCGCTCGATTTGCTGCAGACGTTACGCATATCTATCGTAATGGTGGGGAGCAAATCGTACATTTTCATTCCCTCATCCATTACCCACGCAGTTAAGCGGGAAAACTATTTCGCAACGTCGCGCTTGTGGCTAAAATAGCCGCCATTTTTCAGCTACTGGATAAGAATGTGACCGTATCTTCTCATCGACTTGAACTGTTAAGCCCGGCACGCGATGCCGCCATTGCCCGCGAAGCTATTTTGCACGGTGCCGATGCTGTTTATATCGGCGGCCCTGGTTTTGGTGCCCGTCATAATGCCAGTAATAGCCTGAAAGATATTGCCGAACTGGTGCCATTTGCCCATCGTTATGGTGCAAAAATTTTCGTCACGCTTAACACCATTTTGCATGATGATGAGCTGGAACCTGCGCAACGGCTGATTACCGACCTCTACCAGACCGGCGTCGACGCGCTGATTGTTCAGGATATGGGGATTCTGGAACTTGATATTCCGCCGATTGAACTGCACGCCAGTACGCAGTGCGACATTCGTACAGTAGAAAAAGCGAAGTTCCTCTCTGATGTTGGCTTCACGCAGATTGTGCTGGCGCGAGAGCTGAATCTTGAGCAGATCCGCGCGATTCACCAGGCCACGGACGCGACCATTGAATTCTTTATTCATGGCGCACTGTGCGTGGCCTATTCGGGTCAGTGCTACATTTCTCATGCGCAAACAGGGCGTAGCGCCAACCGTGGCGATTGCTCGCAGGCGTGCCGTTTGCCATACACATTGAAAGACGATCAGGGGCGGGTGGTTTCCTATGAAAAACATCTGCTGTCGATGAAAGATAACGATCAGACTGCCAACCTCGGCGCGCTGATTGATGCTGGCGTACGCTCCTTCAAGATTGAAGGGCGTTACAAAGATATGAGCTACGTGAAGAATATCACCGCCCATTATCGCCAGATGCTGGATGCCATTATTGAAGAACGTGGCGATCTGACGCGTGCTTCATCAGGTCGTACTGAACATTTCTTTGTTCCATCGACGGAAAAGACTTTCCACCGTGGTAGCACAGATTATTTTGTGAATGCCCGTAAAGGCGATATTGGCGCGTTCGATTCGCCGAAATTTATCGGCCTGCCGGTGGGTGAAGTATTGAAAGTGGCGAAAGATCATCTCGATGTTGCCGTTACCGAGCCACTGGCAAATGGCGATGGCCTGAACGTGATGATTAAACGTGAAGTCGTCGGCTTTCGTGCCAATACGGTCGAGAAAACCGGAGAAAATCAGTACCGCGTCTGGCCCAATGAAATGCCAGCAGAGTTGCACAAAATTCGCCCGCATCACCCACTAAACCGTAATCTTGATCATAACTGGCAGCAGGCACTGACAAAAACTTCCAGCGAACGTCGGGTGGCGGTAGACATTGAACTGGGCGGCTGGCAGGAACAACTGATTCTGACCCTCACCAGTGAAGAGGGTGTCAGCATCACGCATACGCTGGACGGGCAGTTCGACGAAGCCAATAACGCCGAAAAAGCAATGAACAATCTAAAGGATGGTCTGGCAAAACTGGGGCAAACCATCTATTACGCCCGCGATGTGCAAATTAATTTGCCGGGTGCGCTGTTTGTACCAAACAGTCTGTTAAACCAGTTCCGCCGTGAAGCCGCCGACATGCTAGATGCTGCGCGTCTTGCCAGTTACCAGCGCGGCAGCCGTAAACCGGTTGCTGATCCTGCGCCGGTTTATCCGCAAACGCATTTGAGTTTCCTCGCGAACGTTTACAACCAGAAAGCGCGTGAATTTTATCATCGCTATGGTGTGCAACTGATTGATGCGGCGTATGAAGCGCATGAAGAGAAGGGCGAAGTCCCGGTGATGATCACTAAGCATTGTCTGCGCTTTGCCTTCAATCTGTGCCCGAAACAGGCGAAAGGCAATATCAAAAGCTGGAAGGCGACGCCAATGCAACTGGTTAACGGCGATGAAGTATTAACGCTAAAGTTTGATTGCCGCCCATGCGAGATGCACGTCATTGGCAAAATCAAAAATCACATACTGAAAATGCCGTTACCGGGAAGCGTAGTGGCATCCGTAAGTCCGGATGAGCTGCTGAAAACTTTACCGAAGCGAAAAGGGTAAAACGCCAGTTTTCTGGTTACTCACAACTCATCAAATCTGCATGATATTGCCTGCCGGGTAAGGCGTCATGCCGCATCCGGCAACAAATGACTCAACGATGTCCCGCTTCTGGTTTGCGCGATTTTTGCCAGTAAAAATGCTCGCGCAAACCTTCCGCCGACTCTTCCGCCACAGCACGCAATTCATCGCTGTCCGCTTCATGACGCAGCTGATGATCCACATTCTTTACCCACACAAATTCATGTCCTTTGTGCCCTGCCATGAGTTGTCCTGAGAACAGCGCACACGTTAATAAGACAACTGATAACGCCTTCGTAAACATCCTGCCACCTTTTTCTTACCTTTTGTCGCTATGATGCCGATCGTTTCTTGAGGTTATTATTCAGTTTTGCAAATTAGCGCAAAGAAATTCTGGAATCTTCCTTCCTGATTTTGCATTGCATTCTGCCGTTGCGGCGATTTAGTGCTATTTTCGAGCAAATTACACACGGAGGTAAACACTAATGTTTACTTTGTTGATATACTCAGCGGCAGGGAGGCGATGTGAAACAAAGCGAGTTCAGACGTTGGCTCGAATCTCAGGGCGTCGATGTGGCGAATGGCAGCAACCATTTGAAACTCAGGTTTCAAGGGCGACGCAGTGTCATGCCGCGTCACCCCAGTGATGAGATAAAAGAACCATTGCGTAAAGCAATCCTGAAGCAACTCGGTTTAAATTAATCGCCATAAGAAGGTTAATGACATGCGAGAGACAGTCAAAATTATGCGTTATCCCGTCACTCTTACTCCTGCGCCGGAAGGCGGTTATGTGGTTTCTTTTGTAGATATCCCTGAAGCGTTGACGCAGGGAGAAACTGTTGCTGAAGCGATGGAAGCAGCAAAAGATGCCTTACTCACCGCATTTGATTTTTATTTTGAAGATAATGAGCTAATCCCGTTGCCTTCGCCATTAACTAACAACGATCACTTTATTGAAGTGCCTTTAAGTATCGCCTCTAAAGTATTGCTGTTAAATGCTTTTTTACAGTCAGAAATCACTCAGCAAGAGTTAGCCAGACGAATTGGCAAACCTAAACAGGAGATTACTCGCTTATTTAACTTGCACCATGCTACAAAAATCGACGCCGTCCAGCTTGCGGCTAAGGCGCTTGGCAAAGAGTTATCACTGGTGATGGTTTGATAACAGTTAATGAAAAGTTGTCATTTTTAACAACTGATATAGACTGCCGAATCATCTGCACATAATTACGATTCGATAATGAAAAAATACCAGCAGCTTGCAGAACAATTACGCGAGCAGATTGCGTCGGGTATCTGGCAACCTGGCGATCGTTTGCCTTCGTTGCGTGACCAGGTGGCGCTTTCTGGCATGAGCTTTATGACTGTCAGCCATGCCTATCAGTTGCTCGAAAGTCAGGGACATATTATCGCGCGACCGCAGTCGGGTTATTACGTTGCGACACAGGCAATAAAAATGCCGAAAGCGCCAGTCATTCCAGTCACTCGAGATGAAGCAGTCGATATCAACACCTATATTTTTGATATGTTGCAGGCCAGTCGCGATCCGTCGGTAGTTCCGTTTGCCTCGGCCTTTCCCGACCCGCGACTTTTCCCCCTCCAACAACTCAACCGCTCGCTGGCACAGGTAAGCAAAACCGCCACGGCGATGAGCGTGATTGAAAACTTACCGCCAGGAAACGCTGAACTGCGTCAGGCTATAGCTCGTCGCTATGCCTTACAGGGCATCACCATTTCACCCGATGAAATTGTCATTACTGCCGGGGCGTTAGAGGCATTAAACCTCAGTTTACAAGCGGTCACTGAACCGGGCGATTGGGTGATAGTAGAGAATCCTTGTTTCTACGGTGCGTTGCAGGCGCTGGAGCGGTTACGGCTGAAGGCGTTATCGGTGGCGACGGACGTTAAAGAAGGGATTGATCTCAAGGCGCTGGAACTGGCGTTGCAGGAGTATCCGGTGAAAGCGTGCTGGCTGATGACTAATAGCCAGAATCCACTCGGATTTACCTTAACGCCGCAGAAAAAAGCGCGGCTGGTAGCGTTGCTCAATCAGTACAACGTAACGCTGATTGAAGATGACGTTTACAGCGAACTTTATTTTGGACGGGAAAAACCGCTGCCTGCGAAAGCGTGGGATCGCCACGATGGTGTTTTGCATTGCTCTTCGTTTTCGAAATGTCTGGTGCCTGGTTTTCGTATTGGTTGGGTCGCCGCCGGAAAACATGCACGTAAAATTCAACGCTTGCAGTTGATGAGTACGCTTTCCACCAGCTCACCGATGCAGCTTGCGCTGGTGGATTACCTTTCCACGCGCCGATACGACGCCCATCTTCGTCGCCTGCGTCGCCAGCTTGCGGAACGTAAACAACGTGCCTGGCAAGCACTGCTGCGTTATCTGCCTGCGGAAGTGAAAATTCATCATAATGACAGCGGTTATTTTCTCTGGCTGGAGCTCCCCGAGCCGTTAGATGCGGGCGAATTAAGCCTGGCAGCACTGACGCATCATATCAGTATTGCGCCGGGTAAAATGTTTTCTACCGGTGAAAACTGGTCACGTTTTTTCCGTTTTAATACCGCGTGGCAGTGGGGAGAACGTGAAGAACAGGCGGTTAAACAATTAGGCAAACTTATTCAAGAACGGCTGTAATAGCGTTTAATTAAATTCCTCTCAGGTTGGGTAATATGAATTTCGAATAGCAGTCATATTTCCTAACTCCTTGTCTATACTCCAGAAGATAACCTTACATACGGCATAATGCGCGGTAGCTCACAACCTGATTAAATTTTCTCAGGGGCGAAGGTGTGCCTGCTAGCCGCCGTCTATGGTTAAACAAGGAGATATTTTTACGGCACGGCGGCTGAACAATTAATTACGACAGGAGTAAGACTTTATGAGCAAGACATTTGCCCGCAGCAGCCTGTGTGCGCTCACCATGACAATAATGACCGCTCACGCCGCCGAACCACCTACCAATTTAGATAAACCGGAAGGGCGACTGGATATTATCGCCTGGCCGGGATACATCGAACGCGGACAAACTGATAAACAATACGACTGGGTAACGCAATTCGAAAAAGAGACAGGCTGCGCGGTGAATGTTAAAACCGCCGCGACTTCCGATGAAATGGTCAGTCTGATGGCCAAAGGGGGTTACGATCTGGTTACGGCATCCGGCGATGCCTCGCTGCGTTTGATTATGGGTAAACGCGTGCAGCCAATTAATACCGCCTTGATTCCCAACTGGAAAGCGCTCGATCCGCGCGTGGTTAAAGGCGACTGGTTTAACGTTGGCGGCAAAGTTTACGGCACACCTTACCAATGGGGGCCGAACCTGCTGATGTACAACACTAAAACCTTCCCGACGCCGCCGGATAGCTGGCAAGTGGTTTTTGTTGAGCAGAATCTGCCGGACGGCAAGAGCAATAAAGGCCGGGTACAGGCTTATGATGGCCCTATCTACATTGCGGACGCTGCGTTGTTCGTTAAAGCCACGCAGCCGCAGTTGGGCATCAGCGATCCGTATCAACTCACCGAAGAACAGTACCAGGCGGTGCTGAAAGTGCTGCGCGATCAACATAGTTTGATCCATCGCTACTGGCATGACACTACCGTGCAAATGAGCGATTTCAAAAACGAGGGTGTGGTTGCTTCCAGTGCATGGCCTTATCAGGCCAACGCCCTGAAAGCCGAAGGCCAGCCTGTCGCTACCGTTTTCCCGAAGGAGGGCGTTACCGGTTGGGCTGACACCACCATGCTACATAGCGAAGCGAAACATCCGGTTTGCGCCTACAAATGGATGAACTGGTCATTAACCCCAAAAGTGCAGGGCGATGTGGCGGCCTGGTTTGGCTCGTTACCAGTAGTGCCGCAAGGGTGTAAAGCCAGTCCGTTATTAGGCGAGAAAGGTTGTGAAACAAACGGTTTTAACTATTTCGATAAAATCGCCTTCTGGAAAACGCCTATAGCAGAAGGGGGCAAGTTTGTTCCCTACAGTCGCTGGACGCAGGATTACATTGCCATTATGGGCGGTCGCTAACTTCGCTGGGGTGTTTTATGACGTACGCAGTGGAGTTTGACAACGTCTCACGGTTGTACGGTGACGTGCGCGCAGTAGATGGCGTCAGTGTTGCGATAAAAGATGGTGAGTTCTTCTCTATGCTGGGGCCGTCCGGCTCCGGCAAAACCACCTGCCTGCGCCTGATTGCTGGCTTCGAACAGCTTTCCGGCGGGGCTATCTCTATCTTTGGTAAATCCGCCAGCAATCTGCCACCGTGGGAGCGGGACGTGAATACTGTCTTCCAGGACTACGCGCTATTTCCGCATATGTCGATTCTTGACAACGTAGCCTATGGGCTGATGGTCAAAGGCGTGAATAAAAAGCAGCGGCACGCAATGGCGCAAGAGGCGCTTGAGAAAGTGGCGCTTGGTTTTGTTCAGCAACGTAAACCGTCACAACTTTCTGGTGGTCAGCGCCAGCGGGTTGCTATCGCCAGAGCACTGGTGAACGAACCGCGTGTGTTGTTGCTGGATGAACCGCTCGGCGCGCTGGATCTCAAATTGCGAGAGCAAATGCAGCTTGAGCTGAAAAAGCTGCAACAGTCTCTCGGTATCACTTTTATCTTCGTTACCCACGATCAGGGCGAAGCGTTATCGATGTCCGATCGTGTGGCGGTTTTCAATAATGGACGCATTGAGCAGGTCGATTCCCCGCGTGATCTCTATATGCGCCCGCGCACGCCGTTTGTTGCCGGGTTTGTCGGGACATCGAATGTTTTTGATGCACTGATGGCAGACAAACTTTGTGGCATGACGGGAAGCTTCGCCCTGCGACCGGAACATATCCGCTTCAACATCCCCGGCGAAGTGCAGGCTAATGGCACGATCCAGGCGGTGCAGTATCAGGGCGCGGCGACCCGTTTTGAACTGAGACTGAACGGCGGTGAAAAACTGCTGGTGAGTCAGGCCAATATGACAGGCGAAGAACTGCCCGCCACGCTCACGCCCGGACAACAGGTGATGGTTTCCTGGTCGCGTGATGTGATGGTACCGCTGGTTGAGGAGAGGTGAATGGCGATGAACGTATTGCAATCACCTTCACGTCCAGGTCTGGGTAAGGTGTCCGGTTTCTTCTGGCGTAATCCGGGGCTGGGGCTGTTTTTGCTGCTGCTTGGCCCGCTAATGTGGTTTGGCATTGTCTATTTCGGCTCGCTGCTAACGCTGTTATGGCAGGGCTTTTATACCTTTGACGATTTCACCATGTCGGTAACGCCGGAACTGACGCTGGCGAATATCCGTGCGCTGTTTAATCCGGCGAATTACGACATCATTCTCCGCACGCTGATTATGGCTGTGGCAGTCACTATCGCCAGCGCCATTCTGGCTTTTCCAATGGCGTGGTATATGGTGCGCTATACCAGCGGGAAAATGAAAGCGTTTTTTTATATCGCGGTAATGTTGCCGATGTGGGCGAGCTACATTGTGAAAGCCTATGCCTGGACGTTATTGCTGGCAAAAGATGGCGTGGCGCAGTGGTTTTTACAACATCTGGGGCTGGAACCACTGCTGACTGCGTTCCTCACGCTACCGGCGGTGGGAGGTAATACGCTGTCAACTTCCGGGCTGGGGCGCTTTCTGGTGTTTCTCTATATCTGGTTGCCGTTCATGATCCTCCCGGTGCAGGCGGCGCTTGAGCGTTTGCCGCCGTCATTGTTGCAGGCGTCAGCTGATCTCGGCGCACGTCCACGACAAACCTTTCGCTATGTGGTGCTGCCGCTGGCAATCCCGGGTATTGCCGCTGGCTCTATCTTTACCTTCTCACTCACGCTGGGCGATTTTATTGTCCCGCAGCTGGTTGGCCCTCCAGGATATTTTATCGGCAATATGGTTTATTCCCAGCAGGGGGCGATTGGCAATATGCCGATGGCGGCGGCATTCACCCTAGTGCCGATTGTACTCATCGCACTTTACCTGGCGTTCGTGAAACGTCTGGGAGCGTTCGATGCACTCTGAACGCGCACCGTTTTTCCTCAAACTGGCGGCCTGGGGCGGCGTGGTTTTCTTACATTTTCCCATTCTGATTATCGCCGTTTATGCGTTTAACACTGAAGATGCGGCGTTTAGTTTTCCACCGCAAGGCCTGACGCTGCGCTGGTTTAGCGTGGCAGCACAGCGTAGTGATATTCTTGATGCCGTGACACTGTCACTTAAAGTGGCGGCGCTGGCGACATTAATCGCGCTGGTGTTAGGGACGCTGGCCGCTGCCGCGCTGTGGCGACGAGACTTTTTCGGCAAAAACGCCATTTCGCTGTTACTGCTGCTGCCCATTGCGCTGCCGGGCATTGTCACTGGTCTGGCGTTATTAACCGCCTTTAAAACCATCAATCTGGAGCCGGGATTTTTCACCATCGTGGTCGGTCATGCGACTTTTTGTGTAGTGGTGGTCTTTAACAATGTCATCGCCCGTTTTCGCCGCACCTCGTGGAGTCTGGTTGAGGCGTCAATGGATCTTGGGGCTAATGGCTGGCAAACCTTCCGCTACGTAGTGTTGCCGAATCTCAGTTCGGCGTTACTGGCAGGAGGAATGCTGGCGTTTGCCTTGTCGTTCGATGAAATCATCGTTACGACCTTTACGGCAGGTCATGAACGAACGTTACCGTTGTGGTTGCTCAATCAGCTTGGGCGACCGCGTGATGTACCGGTAACTAACGTGGTGGCACTGCTGGTTATGTTGGTAACAACCTTGCCGATCCTGGGGGCCTGGTGGCTAACCCGCGAAGGCGACAATGGTCAATAACCACTGATACAGGAATATGCTATGCAACATAAGTTACTGATTAACGGAGAACTGGTTAGCGGCGAAGGGGAAAAACAGCCTGTCTATAATCCGGCAACGGGGGACGTTTTACTGGAGATTGCCGAGGCATCCGCAGAGCAGGTCGATGCTGCTGTTCGCGCGGCAGATGCAGCATTTGCCGAATGGGGGCAAACCACGCCGAAAGTGCGTGCGGAATGTCTGCTGAAACTGGCTGATGTTATCGAAGAAAATGGTCAGGTTTTTGCCGAACTGGAGTCCCGTAATTGTGGCAAACCGCTGCATAGTGCGTTCAATGATGAAATCCCGGCGATTGTCGATGTTTTTCGCTTTTTCGCTGGTGCGGCGCGCTGTCTGAATGGTCTGGCGGCAGGTGAATATCTTGAAGGTCATACTTCGATGATCCGTCGCGATCCGTTGGGGGTCGTGGCTTCTATCGCACCGTGGAATTATCCGCTGATGATGGCTGCGTGGAAACTGGCTCCGGCGCTGGCGGCAGGGAACTGCGTAGTGCTTAAACCATCAGAAATTACCCCGCTGACAGCGTTGAAGTTGGCAGAGTTGGCGAAAGATATCTTCCCGGCTGGCGTGATTAATGTACTGTTTGGCAGAGGCAAAACGGTGGGCGATCCGCTGACCGGTCATCCCAAAGTGCGGATGGTGTCGCTGACGGGCTCTATCGCCACTGGGGAACACATCATCAGCCATACCGCGCCGTCCATAAAGCGTACTCATATGGAACTTGGTGGCAAAGCGCCAGTGATTGTTTTTGATGATGCGGATATTGAGGCAGTGGTCGAAGGTGTACGTACATTTGGCTATTACAATGCCGGACAGGATTGTACAGCGGCTTGTCGGATCTACGCGCAAAAAGGCATTTACGATACGCTGGTGGAAAAACTGGGTGCTGCGGTGGCAACGTTAAAATCTGGTGCGCCGGATGACGAGTCTACGGAGCTTGGACCTTTAAGCTCGCTGGCGCATCTCGAACGCGTCAGCAAGGCAGTAGAAGAGGCGAAAGCGACAGGGCACATCAAAGTGATCACTGGCGGTGAAAAGCGCAAGGGTAATGGCTATTACTATGCGCCGACGCTGCTGGCTGGCGCATTACAGGACGATGCCATCGTGCAAAAAGAGGTATTTGGTCCAGTAGTGAGTGTTACACTCTTCGACAACGAAGAACAGGTGGTAAACTGGGCGAATGACAGCCAGTACGGACTTGCATCTTCGGTATGGACGAAAGATGTGGGCAGGGCGCATCGCGTCAGCGCACGGCTGCAATATGGTTGTACCTGGGTCAATACCCATTTCATGCTGGTAAGTGAAATGCCGCACGGTGGGCAGAAACTTTCTGGTTACGGCAAGGATATGTCACTTTATGGGCTGGAGGATTACACCGTCGTCCGCCACGTCATGGTTAAACATTAAGGATAATATTGCAGATCGTAAGAGTATGAGATGATCTTGCGTACTGTCAGAGCACTGATTTCTCTGACAGTACGTGCTGCGTGCAAAATCACTACATCAAATAAACCAGCCAAATCTCATAGAGATAAGAGTAAACAAACCAACAGCAGCAAAGACATTTATCAGTACTACAGTTCTACTGGAAACATTCATTTTTGCCACCTTTTATCATTGCCCCTATGTGTATAGTACGGGTTAAGAAAATCCACAATAATACTCATTCTGAAGATGGATAAGGGCAAGTTGCTGTTTGATGTTTTTTTCTCAAACCGGTTAAAAAACTTGATGTACGTCAAAAAATGACGCATATTTGCGCGCGTTTTATTCATCTGGCTGGACGCCCGTACATGTCTCTCTATCAACACATGCTTGTTTTTTATGCGGTTATGGCAGCAATCGCATTTCTTATCACCTGGTTTCTTTCTCACGATAAGAAACGCATCCGTTTCTTAAGCGCCTTTCTGGTGGGGGCAACATGGCCGATGAGTTTCCCGGTGGCGCTGTTGTTTTCACTGTTTTAAATCTTACTCACTGGCTTGACGGCACCACGCAGACTTATATCATTTGGATGAATCGATAAATTTCACAAGTGGCTAAGGAGAAAGTATGTCGCATCTGGATGAAGTCATCGCGCGCGTGGATGCCGCGATTGAAGAGAGCGTCATTGCCCATATGAACGAATTATTAATCGCCCTGAGCGATGATGCGGAGTTAAGTCGGGAAGAACGCTATACCCAGCAGCAGCGTCTTCGCACAGCGATCGCCCATCACGGTCGCAAACATAAAGAAGATATGGAAGCGCGCCACGAACAGTTAACCAAAGGTGGCACCATCCTCTGATTAAAATGTGCGCCTGGCCACCAGCCAGGCACCAACCACAAGTAAAATTGCGCCACAAATTGGGCCGATCAACGCCCGTAGTGGTACGCCATGGCTGCGGAAGATATCCAGCACCAGACCGCCAATCAGCTGGCTGGCGACCAGTACCGCAATAGTTGTCGCCGCTCCCACATTCTGATATCCGCTGATACTGGCGAAGACAAAAAACGATCCCAGCAAGCCAGGTATAAGTGTCCACCAGCGCACGTTGGACACCAGTTCGCCAAACCCCGCCATACCTTGTTTAAACCATAAAATAGAAACAAAGAGCACAATTCCTACCAAAGAGTTCAGCAACATGGCGATGAGAATGGTAGAGGAGGTCTGGGTGATGCGCACCATCAGCGTGTTCTGGACTACCAGACCAATCCCGGCGGCAATCAAAAAAGCAAGGGTGAGCGACTGATTCATCAGATTGCGTCCGGTTCACTGCGTTCGTCGAGTTGCAACTGCATAAATGTCAGGTCCAGCCAGCGCCCAAATTTAGTGCCCACCTGCGGCATTTGCGCGGTGACGACAAATCCCAGCGACTGGTGCAGATGCAAAGACGCCTGATTTTGCGATTCGATCCCGGCGACCATGACATGCTTCCCGCAATCCCGCGCTTCATCAATCAATCGGCTTAACAATTTACGCCCCAGACCTTTGCCCTGATGATCGGGATGGACATAAACCGAATGTTCCACGGTATGGCGAAAACCATCGAAACTACGCCAGTCGCCAAACGAGGCATATCCCGTCACTACGCCATCTTCTTCGCTCACCAGCACTGGATAACCTGCTATGGTCCGCGCTTCAAACCAGGCAATGCGGTTATCTGCATCCACCGTTTGGTCATTCCAGATAGCCGCCGTATACAACACGGCGTGGTTATAAATTTCCGCAATGGCAGCACAGTCGGCTTTGCGGGCAAAACGGATGGACATGTTTGGCCTCGATTAAATAATGATGATGACGTTATCAATACTATCGAAAACAGCCCGAAGCAACGGATTCCTCGATGAAATTATTGCGTGTTGCAGAGGGGATGTGACGGCTGCAAACAAAACCATTCCTGCGAGCCTGCTACTATTGATGGATTCATGCCAAAAGCACAGGAGAGCATTATGGGGCAACAAAAGCAGCGTAATCGACGTTGGGTTCTGGCCTCGCGTCCGCATGGCGCGCCGGTTCCGGAGAATTTCCGTCTTGAAGAAGATGATATCGCCACACCGGGTGAAGGACAGGTGTTACTGCGCACAGTTTATTTGTCACTGGACCCGTATATGCGTGGACGTATGAGCGATGAGCCATCTTATTCACCGCCGGTTGATATTGGTGGCGTAATGGTCGGCGGTACGGTGAGCCGTGTTGTGGAGTCGAATCATCCTGATTACCAGCCTGGCGACTGGGTGCTGGGCTACAGTGGATGGCAGGACTATGACATATCCAGTGGTGATGATCTGGTGAAACTTGGCGATCATCCGCAAAATCCATCGTGGTCGCTGGGTGTGCTGGGGATGCCAGGCTTTACCGCTTATATGGGGCTGCTGGATATCGGTCAGCCCAAAGAGGGCGAAACATTGGTTGTTGCTGCGGCGACAGGTCCTGTGGGGGCGACGGTGGGTCAAATCGGCAAACTTAAAGGTTGCAGGGTGGTGGGGGTGGCCGGTGGCGTGGAAAAATGCCGCCATGCTACTGAGGTGCTGGGCTTCGATGTTTGTCTTGACCATCACGCGGATGATTTTGCCGAACAACTGGCGAAAGCGTGCCCAAAAGGTATTGATATCTATTATGAAAACGTGGGCGGTAAGGTATTTGATGCAGTGCTACCTTTACTTAATACATCTGCGCGCATTCCCGTTTGTGGCTTAGTGAGCAGCTATAACGCTACAGAGCTACCACCCGGTCCGGATCGTTTACCTCTGCTGATGGCTACGGTGCTGAAAAAACGTATTCGCTTGCAAGGATTTATTATCGCTCAGGATTATGGTCACCGCATCCAAGAGTTTCAGAAGGAGATGGGGCAATGGGTGAAAGAGGATAAAATCCACTACCGCGAAGAAATTACTGACGGTTTAGAGAATGCGCCACAGACGTTTATCGGCCTGCTGAAGGGTAAAAACTTCGGCAAAGTGGTGATCCGCGTGGCGGTTGATGATTAAAGTTTCAACGGCGGCGTAAGCCGCCATAAAAATCCAGGCAAAAAGCTTATTTTCAGCTTTAATTAACTAACCACGTCATTGTTCTGCTGCTAATAACAACAAAGGTGAGTGGTTTATGATTATTCACTTTAATACACCAGGTGAACTCCTTCTGCCATGCAGGCAGGGTTGGACAGAAAACACGCGAAGGAATTAAAATGCCTGGAACGGAAAAAATGAAACATGTCAGTTTGACTCTGCAGGTTGAGAACGACCTGAAACATCAGCTTAGTATTGGCGCATTAAAACCTGGCGCACGCCTGATTACTAAAAATCTGGCGGAGCAATTAGGTATGAGTATTACACCTGTGCGTGAAGCATTATTACGTCTGGTTTCGGTGAATGCGCTTTCTGTCGCACCAGCGCAAGCATTTACAGTTCCGGAAGTGGGGAAACGTCAATTAGACGAAATCAATCGGATCCGCTACGAGCTGGAATTAATGGCAGTTACTCTGGCTGTTGAAAACCTCACCCCGCAAGACCTGGCGGAACTCGAGGAATTGCTCGAGAAATTACAGCAGGCGCAAGAAAAGGGCGACATGGAACAAATCATTAATGCGAACAGGCTATTTCGCTTAGCGATTTATCATCGTTCAAATATGCCCATCCTGTGTGAGATGATTGAGCAACTGTGGGTCAGGATGGGACCTGGTTTACATTATCTCTATGAAGCGATTAATCCAGCGGAATTACGGGAGCGTATAGAAAACTATCGTCTATTACTCGCCGCGTTAAAAGCAAAAGACAAAGAGGGATGCAGACATTGTCTTGCTGAAATTATGCAACAAAATATTGCTATTTTATACCAGCAATACAATCGTTAAATTAAATGCCCGGCAAATACCGGGCATCAAGGTAATTACTCAAATCGCCACGCAATATTCATGCCGACACCATAATTTCGCCCGGGCGCAGGTTCGTAATATCGCCCGTTTGACTCATTGACAATGACAGAGCCAACGTATTCTTTATCGAATAAATTATCGACACGACCAAATAAATCCACAGTTAAATTGTGGTAATTGTATTTATACCCGGTGAATAAGCCGACGAGAGTATAAGACGGCGCTTTGGCCGTATTTTCATCATCTGCCATAATATCGCCCATATAACGCGCTTCCGTACCTGCATACCAGCCATCTTCCGGTACATAACCTATCGACGCAAAGCCCATATTACGGGCGATCCCTGGCATCCGGTTACCGTTACAATCCTGTTCATTGCAAACATTGCTGCGATAGGTCGCATCAAGCCAGGTCCAGGACGCTTTTACGCGAAAATCTCCCGCGAAACGTTGATCCCATGCCAGTTCAGCGCCTTGACGACGGGTCTTTCCGGCATTTTTGTAAGTCGTACGCCCACCGCTACTGCTATCGACAACAATTTCATCATCGGTGTCGGTCTGGAACAATGCGAGACTAAGCAGCCCATCACCAATACGCGTTTTACTGCCGATCTCAATTGTATCGTTGGTGGAGGGTTTTAAACCAAAGTTCATACCGCTTTGCCCATCAGCGCGATAAGACAGCTCATTAATCGTCGGCGTTTCAAAACCGCGCCCGGCTGCCAGATAGACATTCCAGGCATCGGTCATTGCATATTTTAACGATCCGGCTGGTAGCCATTTGTGATAACTGGCATCACCGCTGTCGTCGCCGTTACCCGGAGTAACGTAATGATCATTGGAATCAAACCACACAGAGCTGTAGCGCACGCCAGCATCCAGCGAAAGTTTGTCGGTCAGTTGCCACTGGGTTTGTAAATAGGGATCGACGTTCCACATCAAATTGCGTTCGTCGCGGCGCAACTCACCTTTTTGCCCGTATTCCGGCACGCCGCGATTCAGGCGGAAGTTATTGTAACCCTTGCGGTTTTCACTCATGTTTTCGTAGTTCAGGCCGGTTGTGAACGTGACTGGAACGCCCAATTCACCACGGTGTGTCCAGCGGCTGTCTATCCCCTGGTAATGGCGTTGCAGGGTAATCACGCCGCCCGCATGTGACGGGTTAAGTTGCGGGGACATGGGGATTGACTGGTACTGGGTCGTTTCTCGCTCTCCGGCATACATCATTACACTCATATCATCTTGCGCGCTCAGGCTACGTTCATAGCGCAACCCAGCCTGAGTTTGCTTGATGGTTTTTCGCGTGTCGTACTGTTCTGCACGGGGCGCTTGTTGTGGATTCGCCTTCCATTCTGCTTCGGTTAGCCCACCTGGGTCATCTGCTTTGATATCCACACTATTGAAAATCAGGCTTAATTTGCTGGCGTCATCAATGCGAACGCCCAGTTTGGCATTGGCTAAATTTTTCTGTGCGCCACTATGATCACGATAGCCGTGGGTCGTAAAGCGCGTGGTTGAGACGGTGTAATCGACATCGCCTGGCTGTGTGCCGTCTCCCGTTGCGCCCGTTGCTTTCAGCCCATAGCGCCAGCTGCCAAAACTGCCGTAGTAACTACTGGCTTCAATGGTTGGTGGCTGTTGTCCGGTCTGGGTGATGACATTCATTACACCGCCAGACGCGTTGCCATACAGAGCAGAGAAGGGGCCACGCAGCACTTCCACATTTTGCACACTGCTTAAATCGATATTGGATGTCTGCCCTTGTCCGTCGGGCATGGTAGCGGGAATACCGTCAACATACAGGCGAATACCGCGAATTCCGTAAGTGGAGCGGGAGCCAAATCCGCGAATCGACAGCTGTAAATCTTGCGCATAGTTCTGCCGGTTTTGTACCTGCAAACCAGGCACGCCAGTCAGTGATTCAGACAAGTTAATGCGCGGTGTTGCCAGGCGCATCTCCTCGCCATCCACCACGCTCACGGCTGCTGGGGTATCCAGTTCTGAAATCACCTGCGGCGCGGCACTGACAATCATGGTCTGTTCATCAGCGGCAAAAACGGTGGGGGAAAGGACAAGCAGCGCGGGAAAAACGGTCTGTCGGACGGAAAAAATCTTCATGAAAAAAGCCAGGTTAAGAATGGGAAAACACCGTCATGGTAATAAAATTGTAAATTTATGGAAAACGAAACGGCACGATATGTTAAGTAATTGAGAAAATTGTAGTCGTAACGGCAAGAAATGCTCCACATTTGAGAAAATAATGATTACCATTCCCATTTATAACAAGAGCGTAACGATGATTACGCTTAGCGAAGCATTGTGAAGCAGCAAAAATATCGGTTCATCAAAGGGAGTCGTCATGCATTTACGTCATCTGTTTTCATCGCGCCTGCGTGGTTCATTACTGTTAGGTTCATTGCTTGTTGCTTCATCATTCAGTACGCAGGCCGCAGAAGAAATGCTGCGTAAAGCGGTAGGTAAAGGTGCCTACGAAATGGCTTATAGCCAGCAAGAAAACGCGCTGTGGCTCGCCACTTCGCAAAGCCGCAAACTGGATAAAGGCGGCGTGGTTTATCGTCTTGATCCGGTTACTCTGGAAGTGACGCAGGCGATCCATAACGATCTCAAGCCGTTTGGTGCTACCATCAATAACACGACTCAGACGTTGTGGTTTGGTAACACTGTAAACAGCGCGGTCACGGCGATAGATGCCAAAACGGGCGAAGTGAAAGGCCGTCTGGTGCTGGATGATCGTAAGCGCACTGAAGAGGTGCGCCCGCTGCAACCGCGTGAGCTGGTGGCAGACGATGCCACGAACACCGTTTACATCAGTGGTATTGGTAAAGAGAGCGTGATTTGGGTCGTTGATGGCGAGAATATCAAACTGAAAACCGCCATCCAGAACACCGGTAAAATGAGTACCGGTTTAGCGCTGGATAGCAAAGGCAAACGTCTTTACACCACTAACGCTGACGGCGAATTGATTACCATCGACACCGCCGACAATAAAATCCTCAGCCGTAAAAAGCTGCTGGATGACGGCAAAGAGCACTTCTTTATCAACATCAGCCTTGATACCGCAAGGCAGCGTGCATTTATCACCGACTCTAAAGCGGCAGAAGTGTTAGTGGTCGATACCCGTAATGGCAATATTCTGGCGAAGGTTGCGGCACCGGAATCACTGGCTGTGCTGTTTAACCCCGCGCGTAATGAAGCCTACGTGACGCATCGTCAGGCAGGTAAAGTCAGTGTGATTGACGCGAAAAGCTATAAAGTGGTGAAAACGTTCGATACGCCGACTCATCCGAACAGCCTGGCACTGTCTGCCGATGGCAAAACGCTGTATGTCAGTGTGAAACAAAAATCCACTAAACAGCAGGAAGCTACCCAGCCGGACGATGTGATTCGTATTGCGCTGTAATAGATATGGCGAGGGTGAAAATGGAGAGACTTGCCTGACTTTTATCACGCCGTATCCGGCACCTTCGTCAGTAATTTGAATTTGCCCGGCACGTAGCCGGGCAATTTTGCAATTAGCTCGCCGTTTCAGGCTTAAACACAATTTCCTGTTTTTCTTCATCTTCCTCGACGACTGGCGCAGTGCTGTGAATTTCAGCAACGCGTTTGCGCACACCAAACCAGCCTATAACCAGCAGAATACCGATAATCGGCAGCGCCGCGATAGTATAAGTCCCGTTCGGGTAATCGAACGCCATCAGCACAAGGACGCTCAGCAAAAACAGTAATGTCAGCCAGGAAGTGAAGGGCGCGCCAGGCAGTTTAAAACTGACATCCGCTGCTTTGCCTTCTTTAATCGCTTTACGCAGGCGCATCTGGCACACGATGATAAACGCCCATGAAGCGATGATTCCCAGCGACGCGAAGTTCAACACAATCTCAAATACGCGCGACGGCACCAGATAGTTGAGGAATACGCCGACGACATACACAACCAGTGTCGCCAGAATCCCGGCATACGGCACATGCTGACGACTCATTTTCGCCATAAAACTCGGTGCGGAACCGCCCATCGCCATCGAGCGCAGAATACGTCCGGTGCAGTACAGACCTGAGTTCAGGCTGGAGAGGGCAGCGGTCAGCACCACAATGTTCATAATGCTGCCGATGTACGGCACACCCAGTTTAGAGAAAAACGTCACGAACGGACTTTGCCCCGCCTGATACGCGCTCCACGGCAATAACATAACCAGCAACACCACGGAGCCGACGTAAAACAGGCCAATACGCCAAATCACACTGTTAATCGCTTTAGGCACCATGGTCTGCGGATCTTTACATTCTCCGGCAGCTGTACCCACCATTTCAATGGAGGCAAAAGCAAACACTACGCCCTGAATCAACACCAGCGCAGGTAGCAAACCGTGGGGGAAGAAGCCGCCGTTATCGGTAATTAAATGAAAGCCAGTGGTGTTGCCATCCAGCGGCTGACCACTACCGAGGAACACTGTACCCACGACCAAAAAGGTCACAATGGCGAGCACTTTAATAAGCGCAAACCAGAACTCCATCTCGGCAAACCATTTCACACCAATCATATTCATGGTGCCAACGATGGTCAGCGCAGCGAGCGCAAAGACCCACTGCGGTACACCACCAAATGCGCCCCAGTAATGCATATACAGTGCAACGGCGGTAATATCGACAATCCCCGTCATCGCCCAGTTGATGAAGTACATCCAGCCTGCAACATAAGCGGCTTTCTCACCCAAAAACTCACGGGCATAAGAGACAAAACTGCCACTGGAAGGGCGGTGTAGCACCAGCTCACCCAATGCACGCAGAATAAAAAACGAAAACAAGCCGCAGATTAAATAGACCAGTGCCAGTGCTGGCCCCGCCATTTGCAGTCGGGCTCCCGCGCCTAAAAACAAACCCGTACCAATCGCGCCGCCAATGGCGATCATCTGCACCTGGCGATTGCCCATCGCTTTGTGATACCCCTCTTCGTGGGCATTAAGCCAGCGGCGTTTCGCGGCGTGTTGATCTGAAGTGTCGGTGTCGTGTTTACTCATTGCTCTCCCTGATTGCTTTAATGAAAAAGTCATATAAGTTGCCATGAACAATGTTTATTCATCCTGGCGATGACAAGATTCACCATTATTCTTTATGGGTATAACTGTCGGCGCAGAATCCTACCTTTTATCGTGTAACGATGCAAAATAATCCCGCTATAAATATGTGGGGATAAAGGCGGCCGGCAACCAAATAGCAACCTGATGAAATTTTGACGGAAACAACCACTATTGGTTTGATGATGCCCGACGGCAGTCCTACTCTTGCGCCACTCGTTCGTCGCTCTGAACGCCAGTGGTTGCAGTGGACACTGGCGTGGTTGGCTCATTGAATAGTGAGGTGCTAGCACATGACGGGTTTCAGGGGTAATACGCCAAATACCAATACCATTGCTGATTAAATGAGCCAATTGCTGACGTTAAAGAAAAGGCTAAAAAATGTAAGAGGCATGTAGGATGATAAACGCGCTATTGCCCAACAGGAGTTTCTGGAATTAGTCCTGTTCCATGGTCATTACAACTCTTAAAACATTACTTCAATATAATTAATGTGTATATCATTCCCGATATTAATTTATGAAGTGAATTTGATATATTCCGAATTCTTAATTTACATTACTAATGTATGGGGCATAACGTTAAGATTGCTATGTGCAGATTAAGATATCAGGGTGGGGCGGTAGCGTTTACAGATATTAATCAATTGATGAGAATTATGTTAGCTGCGTAATCATTTGCATCGGTTATTGATATTGAAGATAGATTAATAAAAATGCTGAGAATTAATGTTAAGAAATCATAACGGGAAACGTTGATAACTTGCTTTGATTTTATTTTCTATGAAGATGATGTCATCAATACTGTATAAAGTGGGAATATTGAACATCAAAGGGCGTTTGTGTTTTATCTGAAAGATATTATTTCCAGGGGAAAGGATATGTCATTAAGGAGAATGACATCTGGTGAATTAACATTGGCCAGATCGATTTTTGAGAATACAATTGATTATAGCAAGGTATGGATCCACAATGAAAAATATTTGCCTGGTCAAGGGGAAAGAACAGCGATGACCCCAAACGGGGAAATGTATTATCCTGATGCTGTTTATAGTTCAGATTATTCATCGCAAGCAATGCCTGGTGATCGTGAAACAGTAGCAGGTGCTTCTCACTTGTTTATTCATGAAATGATGCATGTTTGGCAATATCAGAAAGGGTATGCAGTTAAGTTGCGTGGTTTATTTTCTTGGGCGGCAAATTATCATTACGATCTTAATTTACAGTCAATTTCTTCTTATTCCATGGAACAACAAGCATCTATAGTTGCTGATTATTGGCTATTAATTAACTATGGACTGGTGGCTGATTTGGCAAATGTTAACTATGTAGGTGATACAACTGAATCAGTGAACACTCTATCGGAAAAATACAAAAAGGTGCTTAATTTATTTCCTGCGGGTGTCATATGAAGAGATTCTTTTTGTTTTTCTTTTTGTCGGGATGCACTGTTGGTGATTATGTTCGCCCATTGTTACCCGGTAGTGTATATTTGCAAGACGGACAGATTTGTTCAAAACCAGACGATGGGAATATTATTTCAAATTATGTTTTATATGAAGGTAAATATGGCAATGCAATAAAGTTGAAAAGAGTGACAGGTCAGTTCGAACCCGTATGTATTGATATAAGTGAGCTATCTTCAGATGTTATGTATATAGGGAAATATATGCTCTCTTCCGGAAGTAAAAAAGAATACTATGGTTTTAGCATAATTAGAACCGGAGAACGTATTTTAAGACTTGATGATAATCATATCAAATAACAAATTAAATAATTTTATTAGTTTTATTAATGTACTTTAGGTGAATGTTTCCACCAGGTTAACATGACGGTGCATTCTTCAAGGCATATATGGTTGATAGTATCTTCAGTAGCACGCATAAGTATTGAGATGTTTTATGCCAGCTACGAATATATTGCATATTTTATTCTCTGTAAGATTTCTTATTAGCACTTATCCATTTCTAGTTAAAAGGATTAATTATGAGTTTTGCAGCTACAGATTATCCATCCGGCGCACTAACTGGATCGGGTACACATAACGTGACTTTGAGCGGCAGCGCAGTTCCTGATGGAATGTTACTGTTTGCAAGCTTAGGGGGTACAGAAACAGTAGGGGAACTATTTACTTATTCTATTAAATTAAAAACTCCTGACATCCTGAACCTGGGCTATGTTTCCCCCGCAGCCAACCTGCAGCTCAAACCGATGGTGGGCAAAGATCTGTGCGTCAATATCGAATTGGATGGCGGCGGAAAACGTTATATCAGCGGGCTGGTGACGGCGGCACGCGTGGCTGGTCATCAAGGACGTTCGGTGGTGTATGAACTGCGGCTCGAACCGTGGTTAAAAATACTGACCCACACTAGTGACTACAAAGCGTTTCAGAATAAAAACGTGGTGGAGATCCTGGATGAGGTACTGGATGAGTACCCCTGGCCAGTGGAAAAACGACTGGTGGAAAATTATCCGACTCGCGCCTGGCAGGTGCAGTACGGTGAAACAGATTTCGATTTTGTTCAGCGCCTGATGCAGGAGTGGGGTATCTACTGGTGGTTTGAGCACAGCGAGAACAGTCACACGTTAGTGCTGGCTGATGCCATTAATGTCCACAAGGCATGCGCAGATTCGCCGCTGGTGTGTTATTACCAGAAAGGGCTGAAACTGGACAAGGAGTTTATCCATACCATCACAGCAAATGAAAGTCTGCGCAGCGGACAGTGGGTGCTGAATGATTTCGACTTTATGAAGCCGCGTTCACTGCTGAAGAGCACCGTGGCTAATCCGCGTGAAACCGGCCTTGCTGAATATGAGCACTACGAATGGCCGGGAGATTACTTCACAAAGAGTGAAGGTGAAATGCTGACACGCATTCGCATGGAAGAACAGCGTAGCCCAGGTAGTCGGGTACAGGGCAGCGGCAATATTCGTACCCTGATGACAGGTTTTACCTTCACCCTGGAAAACTATCCGACAGCCGAAGTGAACCGGGAATATCTGCTGGTACAGACCACGCTATTTATACAGGACAATGCGCAACACAGCGGCCAGGAGCAGCATTTCTCTTACTCAACCAGCTTTGAACTGCATCCCACCAGCGAAGTTTACCGCCCACAACGAACCCTGAGCAAACCCCACACTAAAGGCCCGCAGAGCGCCATCGTCACCGGCCCGGCAGGGCAGGAAATCTGGACAGATAAATATGGCCGGGTGAAAGTTCAGTTTGGCTGGGATCGTTACGGTAAGAATGACGAAAATAGTTCCTGCTGGGTCCGTGTCAGTTATCCGTGGGCGGGTAAAGGATTCGGTGGCATTCAGATCCCGCGCATTGGTCAGGAAGTACTGGTGGATTTCAAAAACGGTGATCCGGATTTACCGATAATCGTTGGGCGTACCTACAATCAGGACACCATGCCACCGTGGGGACTACCGGGCGCAGCGACGCAAAGCGGGTTTTACAGCCACACTATCGGCGGCGGCCCGACCAATGCTAACGCCTTGCGTTTTGAGGATAAAACTGGCGGAGAAGAAATCTGGTTGCATGCCGAGAAAGATCAACGCATTGAAGTAAATAATAATGAAAGCCACTGGGTGGGCAATAATCGCCTTAAAGTCATTGATAAAACAGAAACAGCGATAATTGGTGAGGAACGTTCTCTTACAGTTCAGATGGATGATACCTCCCTTGCCGGACAAAATAAAACGATTCAGGCCGTACAGAATTTACGCCTTGCTGCGGGAGATTCCATAATTCTTAGTTGTGGGAACACTATCCTGCAAATGACCAGTGACGGAATATTTAATATAACCTGTAAGAATTTTAATATTACTGCAACAGAAAATGGAAAGATAAATACACAATCAGGTCAGCTTGATTTAAATATGAATAACAGGGCGGCAGATATACTTCCGCCAGGAACATCGGAAAAAACAGCCCTTCAATTGGCGATAGATGTCGCCTTCATGACTAAAAAATAAACAAAAACCATCATTAAATAATTTATTAATTTAAAAGGACTCATATCATTATGACGGAGTATTATCTCAATGAAACTGTTGTAACTTTTTCCGGGAATATTATTCAGGACAGTACTATTAATATGCTGCGCCTCAGCGATCCCGACGCTGCACTCATTATCAGCCGGGGCCAGATGCAGGAAGGAGACGAATTAGCCTCCCAGATTGAACAGCAAATGAAAAAACTGGAGAAACAGGTAAAGGATCTTCACTACACGCCCGTTCAGGTAACACGGGTGGGGATTAATGACGGTGAAGAAGGACTGGAAATACAGAGCCAGTTTCTCCGGGGTAACGAGCAGGTGTACCAGTGTCAGGTGGCATTTGTATTGCCGGGTGAGCGGGTCATGATGGCCTTCACCTACGCCCGAACCACACCGCTGACCCCGGCAGATATGACGCGCTGGGCTGAAATTAAAAAGAATCTGCGCTTCAGGATGCGGCAGGAAGCCGGGACGAATTAATCACACAGGGAACGGGACATGGAAGAGGCATTCTGGGCGGCAAGGCAGGGTGATGCCCTGCTGCATACGTCGTTTATGGCAGATGTGCTGGGGGCAGTTGTAGAGGTTGCCGCCACAGCCCTGGTGGATGTTCTGGTTGTCGGAACCATGGCGGCGCTGGGCGGAGTTGAAGTGGCAACGCTGGGCTGCTCAACCATTTTAGCGATCGGTATAGCAACAGCGGTATTTATGTCGTATCAGGGCTGGAATGACCGAATCAGTAGGGAAAGTGAGCAACTGGCGAACTGGCTTTTCCCGCCTCAGATTGAAGGTTACATCCTCACCGGCTCTGGCGACACATGGATCAACAGCAAACCTGCCGCGCGGGCCGCGGCGACTGCGGCATCGCGGCAGGACATTGAGGCGCAGGAGGCGCAGGCGAAGGCGGAACAGGAAGAAGCGCAGCGTCAGGAGGATGCCAGAACGTTCCTGGATGTGGCCGGGGAATATCTGGAAATGGCGGGGGCCATAGCCCTGGCGGTTAACCCGGTGACAGGGCCTGTGCTGATGTCCCGGGCGCTGCACGACCAGCTCAGTACGGAAGAAGGGCGTTCTGAAATGGTGGATGGCGTGACACATTTTGTGTCGGAACTATGGCAGCCCACCGTGGCCAGTGCGGCCCCGGGCTCCACCCCGACCCCTGACGATAAAATCGACTGCCATAAACATCCCTCCTCACTGACGCAGTTTCTCGCACAAAAAAAAGCCGCCTTTCTGGATGACCCCCTGGGAACGGCCCTTAACCTGCTGAGTCCGGGCGGTATGCTGGAAACCGCCTTTCAGGGAGTGAATGCGGTTATTGGCAGCATCAGTAATCTGTTCAAAGGCGATGATGAACCGCCCGCAGCGGAATATATCGCGGAAGGCGCGCGGGATGTGCGTATCAACAGCCAGCCGGCGGCACGCAGCGGGGCACGCTGCACCTGCGAGGCCAGGGTGGTGAATGAGCCGGGGAACGGGGCGTTTGTGTCACCGGATGTCCGCATTGGCGGTCCGTTACTGGTGGTCAGGGATATCAGAAGCGGCAGGTCGCAGATAACCCTGGTGGCAACCGTGGCGCTGATGTTTCTTCGCCCGGGCAAAATGCTTTCTAAAATCGCCTGTTTTGCTGCCAGTGTCGGGATGGGGGTGATGACGCAGAAGGCCATCAGTGCCCTTCCGCATCCGGTCAATGCCGCCACCGGAGCCAAATATCTGGCCGATGACGATGACTTCGATTTCAGTCTGCCGGGCCACTTTCCGCTGGACTGGCAGCGCGTGTACAGCAGTCGTGACGACCGCACGGAAGGGATGTTCGGGCAGGGCTGGAGCGTGATGTATGAAGTCAGCCTCGGGCGCACGCCGGGTACTGCTGACGAAAACTGCATGACCTTTGTGTCGGGCATGGGGCGACGCCTGGATATGGAGGCCGTGCTGCCGGGGAGCGGGTTTTACAGCCCCGGCGAAGGACTGGCGGTAAGGCGGGGTGAGCAGGGGCACTGGCTTATCAGCAGCGATGACGGGCAGTTTTTTCTGTTTGAAGCCGACCCGCATCACCCGCAGCGCCAGCGGCTGAAAATGCTGGGCGACCGCAACAGCAACTGTCTGAATCTGTACTACGACGAGCTGGGGCGCATCACGCAAATCAGCGGTGAACAGCAGCGTCCGTGCATCCGTCTGCATTATGAACTGGCGGCGCATCCCCGGCGGGTGACACAGATTTATCAGCATATCCCTGAGACGGCTCCTTTACTGCTGCGTCGTTACCGCTATGACGAGGCCGGCGACCTGAACGGCGTGTACGACAGCACGGGACACCTGCTGCGCGAGTTTGCTTACGACGAAAACCACTGCATGACCCTGCACCGCCAGCCGGGCGGCGAAGGGTATTATTACCAGTGGAGCTGGTATGAAGGCCCGGATGACGCAGCGTGGCGGGTGACGGGGCACCACACGGACAGCGGTGAACAGTACCGGCTGGCGTGGAGCCTGGCGTCACGCAGGCTGTGCGTGACGGACGGGCTGGGGCGCACGCGTTATCATCAGTGGGACGCGCAGAATCAGGTGACGGCGTACCAGGACGAAGCCGGGCAGGTGACGACGTTCCGCTGGAGCGACGAAGAACGGCTGTTACTGGGAATGACCGATGCGCAGGGCGGCAAATGGCGCTATGTGTATGACCGGCAGGGGCATATCACGGAGACGCACGACCCGCTGGGGCGGGTGGCACAGACACAGTGGCACCCGGTGTGGCACCAGCCGGAAACGGAGGTGGACGCGGCGGGGAACAGCTGGTGCTGTGAGTACGATGAACGCGGCAATCTTCTTGCGGTGACCGACCCGCTGCAGCAGAACACCCGGTATCAGTATGACCGCCACGGCCAGGTGGTGCAGATAACCGATGCGCGCGGGGGGAATAAATACCTTCAGTGGAACGAAGACGGGCAGCTCATGCGGCACACGGACTGTTCCGGCTCGCAGACGGCCTGGTTCTACGACGAACGCACGCGGCTGATACGGATGACAGACGCGCAGAGCCACAGCACGCGCTACGGGTATGACGACAGCGGCCACCTGACGGAGGTGATACTGGCGGACGGCCGCACGGTGAATTACCAGTCGGACGCGGCGGGCAGGCTGGTGAAGTACACCAGCCCGATGGGGAGGATAACGCGCTGGCAGCGGGACGGGCAGGGCCGGGTGCGCAGCCGGACAGACGCGACGGGGCGCAGGACGGCGTTCGGGTACGATGCTTACGGGCGTCTGGTCACGCTGACAAACGAGAACGGAGAAAGCTACCGGTTCCGCCATGACGTGCTGGACCGTCTGGCGGAGCAGATAAATCCGGACGGCTGCCGCCAGACGTACCGCTACAACGCGCTGAACGCGGTCACGGAAGTGG
>OEQX01000040.1_pt1 | contig 54577 bp, 43 predicted proteins | sample 1539851 | NCBI WGS metagenome assembly OEQX01 (sample SAMEA3891238, study PRJEB23780) | metagenome | biome: terrestrial biome; feature: animal house; material: water of meat washing | place: Italy | collected 2015-05-12
GTTATCTGCCAATCACCAAAGCGGCGTATGACCTGACCCGTGAGCAGGGCTTTTATGAGAAAAACCCAGGGGCGGATACCGCGACGCGTCAGATGCTGAATAAGCCGCCGTTACCGTTCACCAAAGGGCTGCGTCTGGGCAACATGCCGCAGATCCGCGTGATTGTGGATGAAGAGCTGGAGAGCGTGTGGACCGGTAAGAAGACACCGCAGCAGGCGCTGGATACCGCCGTTGAGCGTGGGAACCAGTTACTGCGCCGCTTTGAGCAGTCTACGAAGTCTTAATTCTCTTACCCTCACCCTAACCCTCTCCCAAAGGGAGAGGGGACCGATCGGCGTGGTATCCTGGTGCCGTGTCGGTTTGCAACTTCGCTCGGTGGGAAAGTATGCACCGCCTTTCTCTCTCGCCCCTCTGGGGAGAGGGCCGGGGTGAGGGGAACACAACACGAAGAGTTTAACTATGTCATCATCCCGTCCGGTGTTCCGCTCGCGCTGGCTGCCCTATTTGCTGGTCGCGCCGCAGCTCATCATCACCGTTATCTTTTTTATCTGGCCTGCGGGCGAAGCGTTGTGGTACTCGCTGCAAAGCGTCGATCCGTTTGGTTTCTCCAGCCAGTTTGTCGGCCTGGATAACTTCGTCACGCTGTTTCATGACAGCTACTATCTCGACTCCTTCTGGACGACGATAAAATTCAGCACCTTTGTCACCGTCAGCGGTTTGCTGGTGTCGCTGTTCTTTGCGGCGCTGGTGGAGTACATCGTGCGCGGCAGCCGTTTCTATCAAACCTTAATGCTGCTGCCTTACGCTGTGGCTCCCGCCGTTGCCGCCGTATTGTGGATCTTCCTGTTTAACCCCGGTCGCGGGCTGATCACCCATTTTCTCGCTGAGTTCGGCTACGACTGGAACCACGCGCAAAACAGCGGTCAGGCGATGTTTCTGGTGGTGTTTGCCTCGGTGTGGAAGCAAATCAGCTACAACTTCCTGTTCTTCTATGCCGCGCTGCAATCCATTCCCCGTTCGTTGATCGAAGCCGCAGCCATCGACGGTGCAGGGCCGATTCGCCGCTTCTTTAAAATTGCTCTGCCGCTTATCGCTCCGGTGAGTTTCTTCCTGCTGGTGGTGAACCTGGTGTACGCCTTCTTCGATACCTTCCCGGTGATCGACGCCGCCACGTCCGGCGGGCCGGTTCAGGCCACCACGACGCTGATTTATAAGATTTACCGCGAAGGCTTTACCGGACTGGATCTGGCTTCGTCTGCCGCGCAGTCGGTGGTGTTGATGTTCCTCGTCATCGTGCTGACGGTGGTGCAGTTCCGCTATGTTGAAAGCAAGGTGCGTTACCAATGATTGAGAACCGTCCGTGGCTGACAATATTCAGCCATACCATGCTGATCCTCGGGATTGCGGTGATCCTCTTCCCGCTGTACGTGGCGTTTGTCGCGGCGACACTGGATAAACAAGCCGTCTACGCCGCGCCGATGACGCTAATCCCCGGCACGCATCTGCTGGAAAACATCCACAACATCTGGGTGAACGGGGTAGGCACGAATAGCGCGCCGTTCTGGCGGATGTTGCTTAACAGCTTTGTGATGGCGTTCAGCATTACGCTCGGCAAAATTACCGTCTCGATGCTCTCGGCCTTTGCCATTGTCTGGTTTCGTTTTCCACTACGTAACCTCTTCTTCTGGATGATTTTTATCACCCTGATGCTGCCGGTTGAAGTGCGTATCTTCCCGACGGTGGAAGTCATCGCCAACCTGAAAATGCTCGACAGCTACGCAGGTTTAACGCTGCCGCTGATGGCCTCGGCGACCGCCACGTTTCTGTTTCGCCAGTTCTTTATGACCCTACCGGATGAACTGGTGGAAGCCGCGCGGATCGACGGCGCGTCACCAATGCGTTTCTTTTGCGACATCGTTTTTCCACTGTCCAAAACCAATCTGGCGGCGCTGTTTGTGATCACCTTTATCTACGGCTGGAACCAGTATTTGTGGCCGTTGTTGATTATTACCGATGTGGATCTCGGCACCACCGTAGCAGGGATTAAAGGGATGATCGCCACAGGCGAAGGCACCACGGAATGGAACTCGGTGATGGCGGCGATGTTGTTAACCCTGATCCCACCAGTAGTGATTGTTTTAGTGATGCAGCGTGCCTTCGTGCGCGGCCTGGTCGATAGTGAGAAATAAGATGGCAGGACTGAAATTACAGGCAGTAACCAAAAGCTGGGATGGCAAAACCCAGGTCATTAAACCGCTGACCCTTGATGTGGCGGATGGCGAATTTATCGTGATGGTCGGGCCGTCTGGCTGCGGGAAATCGACGTTATTGCGAATGGTGGCCGGACTGGAGCGGGTAACGACGGGCGATATCTGGATCGACCGCAAGCGTGTCACCGAAATGGAGCCGAAAGATCGCGGGATTGCGATGGTGTTCCAGAACTACGCGCTTTATCCGCATATGAGCGTCGAAGAAAACATGGCGTGGGGGCTGAAAATTCGCGGCATGGGCAAGCAGCAAATTGCCGAGCGCGTTAAAGAAGCGGCGCGCATTCTGGAGCTGGACGGCCTGCTTAAGTGCCGCCCGCGTGAGCTATCTGGCGGTCAGCGTCAGCGTGTGGCGATGGGGCGTGCGATTGTGCGTGAGCCGGCAGTGTTCCTGTTTGATGAGCCGCTCTCTAACCTCGATGCCAAGTTGCGTGTGCAGATGCGTCTTGAACTGCAACAGCTGCACCGTCGCCTGAAAACGACTTCACTCTACGTTACTCACGATCAGGTTGAGGCGATGACGCTTGCCCAGCGAGTAATGGTGATGAACGGCGGCGTTGCCGAACAGATTGGCACGCCGGTTGAAGTCTACGAAAAGCCCGCCAGCCTGTTTGTGGCGAGTTTTATCGGCAGCCCGGCGATGAATCTGCTGGAAGGGCGTGTGAATAACGAAGGTACGCATTTCGTACTGGACGGCGGTATCGCGCTGCCGCTAAACGGTGGCTACCGTCAGTATGCTGGACGTAAAATGACTCTCGGCATTCGCCCGGAACATATTACGCTACGTTCGCAGGCTGAAGGTGGCGTGCCGCTGGTGATGGACACGCTGGAGATCCTCGGCGCAGATAACCTGGCGCACGGACGCTGGGGCGAACAGAAGCTGGTGGTGCGACTGGCGCATCAGGAGCGCCCGACGGCAGGCGGCACGCTGTGGCTGCATCTGCCGGAAAATCAGCTGCATCTTTTTGATGGTGAAACAGGACAACGAGTATGAGTAACTGGCCTTATCCCCGCATCGTCGCCCATCGTGGCGGCGGTAAACTGGCCCCGGAAAACACCCTGGCGGCAATCGATGTGGGGGCAAGATACGGTCATAGGATGATCGAATTTGACGCGAAGTTATCGAAAGATGGCGAGATCTTCTTGCTTCATGACGACAATCTCGAACGCACCAGCAACGGCTGGGGCGTCGCGGGTGAACTGAACTGGCAGGATTTACTGCGCGTGGATGCGGGCAGTTGGTACAGCAAAGCGTTTAAAGGTGAGCCGCTGCCGTTGCTTTCGCAGGTGGCGGAACGCTGTCGCGAACACGGGATGATGGCGAATATCGAAATCAAACCCACCACTGGCACCGGGCCATTAACGGGCAAAACGGTGGCGCTGGCGGCACGCGAACTGTGGACCGGTATGACGCCGCCGCTGCTGTCATCGTTTGAGATTGATGCTTTAGAAGCCGCGCAACAGGCAGCACCGGAACTGCCGCGTGGTTTATTGCTTGATGAATGGCGCGACGACTGGCGAGAATTGACCGCGCGGCTGGGCTGCGTCTCTATTCATCTCAATCATAAGTTGCTCGATAAAGCGCGAGTGATGCAGTTGAAAGACGCCGGATTACGGATTCTGGTTTATACCGTCAATAAACCCCAGCGCGCGGCAGAGTTGCTGCGCTGGGGCGTGGATTGCATCTGTACCGATGCGATTGACGTGATTGGTCCGAACTTTACGGCCCAATAGTTTTCAACGGAATGTCAGGCTGCGGCGTGCTGGGCTGATTCAGCATGTCGCCGTTTCTCCTTTCCGGCAGCATATGCTGCTGATTCAACGAACTATCCGGATTACGGTTGCTGTTTAACATCCCGCCATTGGTGTTGGGCAGCATTTGCTGCCGGGCGGGATTTCGCTCCCCCGGCTGTGACTGCAACACCCGCTGAGAATTATTGTTTATCTGGTTTTCTAAATGCTGTTGTTGCAACTGAGTTTGCGTTTTCAGTTGCTGATTCAGCATCCCTTTTTGCTGGATTTGCTGCGTTTGCATTTGGGTTTGCATCCGCTGCTGACTGGGGATCTGATACCCCGGCTGGTTAGGGTTGTTCAGAGTATTAATGGGCTGTGCAAAGCCGACAAACGGCAGGAGTGCCGTAAGAATCAGAAGTCGTTTCATCGCGTATCCTCCTCTGAAGATATTCTTTAAGTTTACTCCTTTCCTGCAATCATCAGGATTAATTCAGAGTTATATACCAGGCTTAGCTGGGGTTGCCCCTTAATCTCTGGAGAATAACGATGATAAAACCGACGTTTTTACGCCGGGTGGCCATTGCTGCTCTGTTCACAGGAAGTTGTTTTAGTACGGTAGCCGCGCCACCTGCGCCGTCTCCTGTTTCTTACGGCGTGGAGGAAGATGTCTTTCATCCGGTACGCGCGAAACAGGGGATGGTGGCGTCTGTAGATGCTACTGCCACTCAGGTGGGGGTGGATATCCTCAAGGAGGGCGGGAATGCCGTTGATGCCGCCGTGGCTGTGGGCTACGCGCTGGCGGTAACGCATCCGCAGGCAGGGAATCTGGGCGGTGGTGGTTTTATGCTGATCCGCTCGAAAAATGGCAATACCACCGCTATCGATTTCCGCGAAATGGCTCCCGCCAAAGCGACCCGCGATATGTTCCTTGATGATCAGGGTAACCCGGACAGCAAAAAATCACTCACTTCGCATCTGGCTTCTGGTACGCCCGGTACGGTAGCAGGTTTCTCGCTGGCGTTGGATAAATACGGCACCATGCCGTTAAATAAAGTGGTGCAGCCGGCGTTTAAACTGGCACGCGATGGTTTTATCGTTAATGACGCGCTGGCTGACGATCTCAAAACCTACGGTAGCGAAGTGTTGCCGAATCACGAAAACAACAAGGCTATCTTCTGGAAAGAGGGCGCGCCGCTGAAAAAGGGCGACAAGCTGGTGCAGGCGAACCTGGCAAAGAGCCTGGAGATGATTGCCGAAAATGGCCCGGACGAATTCTACAAAGGCACAATAGCGGAGCAGATCGCTCAGGAGATGCAGAAAAACGGTGGCTTGATCACTAAAGAAGATTTAGCGGCGTATAAAGCGGTCGAACGTACACCGATTAGCGGCGAATATCGCGGGTATCAGGTTTACTCGATGCCACCGCCATCTTCCGGTGGGATTCATATCGTGCAGATCCTCAATATCCTGGAAAACTTCGATATGAAGAAATATGGCTTTGGCAGTGCCGACGCGATGCAAATCATGGCAGAAGCTGAGAAATACGCCTACGCCGACCGCTCGGAATATCTTGGCGATCCGGATTTTGTCAAAGTCCCGTGGCAGGCGCTGACCAATAAAGCCTATGCCAAATCTATTGCCGATCAAATTGATATCAATAAAGCGAAGCCATCCAGCGAAATTCGCCCCGGCAAGCTTGCGCCTTATGAGAGTAATCAAACTACCCATTACTCAGTGGTGGATAAAGATGGTAACGCGGTGGCGGTGACCTATACGCTGAACACCACCTTCGGTACGGGCATTGTCGCGGGCGAGAGCGGTATTCTGCTTAATAACCAGATGGATGATTTCTCCGCCAAACCGGGCGTACCGAACGTTTACGGGCTGGTGGGCGGTGATGCCAACGCCGTCGGGCCGAATAAACGCCCGCTGTCGTCGATGTCACCAACCATTGTGGTGAAAGACGGTAAAACCTGGTTAGTGACTGGTAGCCCAGGCGGTAGCCGGATTATCACCACCGTGCTGCAAATGGTAGTGAACAGCATCGATTATGGCATGAATGTCGCCGAAGCGACCAATGCACCGCGTTTCCACCATCAGTGGTTGCCGGACGAGCTGCGCGTCGAGAAAGGATTTAGCCCGGATACGCTCAAGCTGCTGGAAGCAAAAGGTCAGAAAGTAGCGCTGAAAGAGGCGATGGGCAGTACACAAAGCATTATGGTTGGGCCGGACGGTGAGCTGTACGGTGCATCCGACCCGCGCTCGGTGGATGATTTAACGGCGGGGTATTAAGGTTAGCGGCCCTCTTCGTGGGAAGAGGGCTTAAATGACAAACTTATATTGCAAATTCTTTATTTCACCCGCGCCATATAATATGCATCGACATATTCACCATTACGAAAAGCGTAATTTTTGCCGGTGCCTTCTATGTGAAAGCCGAATTTTTTATAGACTGCGATTGCCGGGGCGTTATCTGCAAACACCGTCAACTCAATACGATCTATCCGTAACCAGTTGTCGCACATTTCAATCAATTCGCGGATCAGGGCGCTGGCGACGCCGCGGTTGTGCCAGCGGGAGTCAACACAGATACCAAAAGTTGCAACATGACTACGGCGTGGGCCTTGATAAGCCTCAATGAAAAGATGACCCACCACGATGCCATCAATGCTGGCAACCAGTTGTTTAAACCCCTGGCGATCTTTCAATCTTTCTGGCCACCAGCCTTCTGAAGGATGAGGTAGTTGTAGTGTGTTGCAATACACCTCCGGCTGGGCGTGAATCTGCCTGATGGCCTCGTAATCCCGTGTTTCTGCGTGGCGTATCACTATCTCACTCATTCCTTTGTCCTCTTTGGGGTAAATGTCCCTTTCAACATCATTGACTTTCAAATGCGAGTCAAATGCATTTTTTTGCAAAAAGTGTTGGACAAGTGCGAATGAGAATGATTATTATTGTCTCGCGATCAGGAAGACCCTCGCGGAGAACCTGAAAGCACGACATTGCTCACATTGCTTCCAGTATTACTTAGCCAGCCGGGTGCTGGCTTTTTTTTTGACCTTTCGTTCTCAATTTATCCTCGGGAAGTGCTTGTGTTCGTTATGCGCACTCCAGTAGGAACCACGTCCGCTTTGCGCTAAGGTGTAAATAACCACCTTAAAAAGGACGAAATCATGGTCATTAACTGCGCCTTTATTGGCTTCGGCAAAAGCACCACCCGTTACCATCTGCCGTATGTACTTAACCGCAAGGATAGCTGGCATGTCGCGCATATTTTTCGCCGCCATGCGAAGCCGGAAGAACAGGCCCCCATTTATTCCCATATCCATTTCACCAGCGATCTCGACGAAGTGCTAAACGATCCCGATGTTAAGCTGGTTGTCGTCTGCACCCACGCGGACAGCCACTTCGAGTACGCGAAGCGCGCGCTGGAAGCCGGGAAAAATGTGCTGGTCGAAAAACCGTTCACTCCGACAATTGCGCAGGCGAAAGAGCTGTTTGCACTGGCGAAAAGCAAAGGGCTGATCGTTACGCCGTATCAGAATCGTCGCTTTGATTCCTGCTTCCTGACAGCGAAAAAAGCGATTGAAAGCGGCAAGCTGGGAGAGATTGTCGAAGTGGAAAGCCATTTTGACTATTACCGCCCGGTGGCAGAAACCAAACCGGGGCTGCCGCAGGATGGCGCGTTCTATGGCCTTGGTGTGCATACGATGGACCAGATTATTTCTCTGTTCGGTCGCCCGGATCACGTCGCTTATGACATCCGCAGCCTGCGTAATAAAGCCAATCCGGACGACACCTTTGAAGCGCAGCTGTTTTATGGCGATCTAAAAGCCATCGTCAAAACCAGCCATCTGGTGAAAATCGATTATCCGAAATTTATCGTTCACGGTAAGAAAGGTTCGTTTATTAAATACGGTATCGACCAGCAGGAAACCAGCCTGAAGGCTAATATTATGCCGGGCGAACCAGGATTCGCAGCGGATGATTCGGTCGGTGTGCTGGAGTATGTCAATGACGAGGGCGTGACGGTAAGAGAAGAGATGAAGCCAGAGATGGGCGATTATGGGCGCGTTTATGATACGTTGTATCAAACCATCACCAACGGTGCGCCAAATTACGTCAAGGAATCTGAAGTTCTTACGAATCTGGAAATCCTTGAACGCGGTTTTGAGCAAGCTTCTCCCTCCGCAGTGACTCTCGCGAGGTAAGTTTGATGGCCCCTCGAATAGTTCAATTTTTTTGAACAGAGGGGTCAATTTTCACCCTCTATCATCCCAGGCAGATCGGGTCCACACTAAGCCCATCGAAATCATTCAGGGGGCGAATACAAATGATCTACTTACGCAAAGCAAATGAACGTGGTCATGCAAATCATGGCTGGCTGGACTCCTGGCATACTTTCTCTTTTGCCAACTATTACGATCCGAACTTTATGGGCTTCTCCGCGCTGCGCGTGATTAACGACGACGTGATTGAAGCAGGGCAGGGCTTTGGCACTCACCCGCATAAAGATATGGAAATTTTGACCTACGTGCTGGAAGGTACTGTTGAACATCAGGACAGCATGGGCAATAAAGAGCAGGTTCCGGCGGGTGAATTCCAGATTATGAGTGCGGGTACGGGTATTCGTCACTCAGAGTACAACCCAAGCAGCACCGAGCGTCTGCATCTGTATCAGATCTGGATCATGCCTGAAGAAAACGGCATTACGCCGCGTTATGAACAGCGTCGCTTCGATGCCGTGCAGGGCAAACAACTGGTGCTCTCGCCGGATGCGCGTGATGGTTCGCTGAAAGTGTATCAGGATATGGAACTGTATCGTTGGGCGTTGCTGAAAGATGAGCAGTCGGTGCATCAGATTGCCGCTGAACGCCGCGTCTGGATCCAGGTGGTGAAAGGCAATGTCACCATTAACGGCGTGAAAGCCTCGACCAGCGATGGTCTGGCAATCTGGGATGAGCAGGCAATCTCCATCCATGCGGATAGCGACAGCGAAGTGTTACTGTTCGATCTGCCGCCGGTTTAAAGCTCAACGGCATTTTTGAAGCCTGCCTTTTTGCAGGCTTCCTCGCTCGCTCCGGTCGCGTGCTGATGTACGCTTCCGGGGTTTTGCCGTGTCGTTAGCACAATGCGATGCAATTGATTTAGTGTATATCTAATAATTGTAAACAAGCACTGTTTTCCCCGGGAAGGTTCTGATGCGTCCGTGTTAAACTAAGAGAATCTATCTCTTTTGTACCTTCAGGACGATGAAAAAGAAAAGACCCGTACTTCAGGATGTGGCTGACCGTGTAGGCGTGACCAAAATGACGGTCAGCCGTTTTTTACGCAACCCGGAGCAGGTTTCCGTCGCTCTACGCGGCAAGATTGCCGCCGCTCTTGATGAACTGGGTTATATTCCCAATCGCGCACCCGATATCCTCTCTAACGCCACCAGCCGGGCGATTGGCGTCCTGTTACCTTCTCTCACCAACCAGGTTTTTGCGGAAGTATTACGCGGAATCGAAAGCGTCACCGACGCGCACGGTTATCAGACCATGCTGGCCCACTACGGTTATAAACCGGAAATGGAGCAAGAACGTCTCGAATCAATGCTCTCCTGGAATATCGACGGACTGATCCTCACTGAACGTACCCACACGCCGCGCACCTTAAAGATGATTGAAGTGGCGGGGATTCCGGTGGTGGAGTTGATGGACAGCAAGTCGCCGTGCCTCGATATTGCCGTCGGTTTTGATAACTTTGAAGCGGCACGCCAGATGACCACCGCCATTATTGCTCGCGGGCATCGCCACATTGCCTATCTCGGCGCACGTCTCGACGAACGTACTATCATCAAACAGAAGGGATACGAACAGGCGATGCTGGATGCAGGCCTGGTGCCATATAGCGTGATGGTTGAGCAATCTTCTTCTTACTCTTCCGGTATTGAACTGATTCGCCAGGCGCGGCGGGAATATCCGCAGCTGGATGGCGTGTTCTGTACCAACGATGACCTGGCGGTCGGCGCGGCGTTTGAATGTCAGCGTCTGGGGTTAAAAGTTCCTGACGATATGGCGATTGCCGGTTTCCACGGTCATGACATTGGTCAGGTGATGGAACCACGGTTGGCGAGCGTACTGACGCCGCGTGAGCGGATGGGCAGTATCGGCGCTGAACGCCTGCTGGCGCGTATTCGTGGCGAATCTGTGACACCGAAAATGTTAGATTTAGGTTTCACCTTGTCACCGGGCGGATCTATTTAAGCCCACAAATTTGAAGTAGCTCACACTTATACACTTAAGGCACGGATGGATATTGCTTCTGATATTGTCCGGCCGGACAATGTTACCGATAACAGTTACCCGTAACATTTTTAATTCTTGTATTGTGGGGGCACCACTTTGAGCACGACTAACCATGATCACCACATTTACGTCTTGATGGGCGTATCGGGCAGCGGCAAATCTGCGGTCGCCAGTGAAGTGGCGCATCAACTTCATGCCGCGTTTCTTGATGGCGATTTCCTCCATCCGCGCTGCAATATCGAAAAAATGGCGTCTGGTGAACCGCTGAATGACGACGATCGCAAACCGTGGTTGCAGGCGCTGAACGACGCCGCGTTTGCTATGCAGCGCACCAATAAAGTGTCGCTGATCGTCTGTTCTGCACTGAAAAAACACTATCGCGACTTGCTACGCGCGGGTAATCCGAATCTCTCTTTCATCTACCTGAAAGGCGATTTTGATGTGATTGAAAGCCGCCTGAAAGCGCGCAAAGGCCATTTCTTTAAAACCCAAATGTTGGTGACGCAGTTTGAAACGCTGCAGGAGCCGGGTGCGGACGAAACCGATGTACTGGTGGTGGATATCGATCAACCGCTGGAAGGTGTTGTGGCAAGCACCATTGAGGTCATTAAAAAAGGCAAATAAGTAGTGACTACATTAACGCTTGTTTTAACAGCAGTAGGGTCTGTTTTACTGCTGCTGTTTTTAGTCATGAAGGCGCGTATGCACGCTTTCCTGGCTTTAATGGTGGTGTCCATGGGGGCTGGCCTTTTTTCCGGTATGCCGCTCGATAAAATCGCAGCGACGATGGAAAAAGGGATGGGAGGCACCCTCGGCTTCCTGGCGGTGGTTGTCGCCCTGGGGGCTATGTTTGGCAAGATCTTACATGAAACCGGCGCAGTCGATCAGATTGCCGTCAAAATGCTCAAATCCTTCGGTCACAGCCGCGCGCATTATGCCATCGGCCTTGCGGGGCTGGTGTGTGCGCTACCGCTGTTCTTTGAAGTGGCGATTGTTCTGCTGATTAGCGTTGCTTTCTCAATGGCGCGCCACACCGGTACGAACCTGGTGAAGCTGGTAATCCCATTATTCGCAGGCGTGGCGGCCGCGGCTGCGTTCCTGGTGCCTGGACCAGCGCCAATGCTGCTGGCATCGCAGATGAATGCCGACTTTGGCTGGATGATCCTGATTGGCCTGTGTGCGGCAATTCCGGGAATGATTATTGCCGGGCCGCTGTGGGGTAATTTCATCAGCCGCTACGTGGAGTTGCATATTCCTGACGACATCAGCGAACCGCATCTCGGCGAAGGCAAAATGCCATCCTTCGGATTCAGCCTGTCGCTGATCCTGTTGCCACTGGTGCTGGTGGGGCTGAAAACCATTGCCGCGCGTTTTGTGCCAGAAGGCTCTACCGCTTACGAATGGTTTGAGTTTATAGGCCATCCGTTTACCGCGATTCTGGTTGCTTGTCTGGTGGCGATTTACGGCCTGGCGATGCGTCAGGGTATGCCGAAAGATAAAGTGATGGAAATTTGCGGTCACGCGCTGCAACCGGCGGGGATCATTCTGCTGGTGATTGGTGCAGGCGGCGTGTTCAAACAGGTGCTGGTTAACTCTGGCGTAGGTCCGGCACTGGGCGAAGCGTTAACCGGCATGGGCCTGCCGATTGCCATCACCTGCTTTGTGCTGGCTGGGGCGGTGCGTATCATTCAGGGTTCTGCCACCGTTGCCTGTTTAACGGCGGTGGGACTGGTAATGCCGGTTATTGAACAACTGAACTACTCCGGTGCGCAAATGGCGGCGCTGTCGATTTGTATCGCCGGTGGTTCGATTGTTGTCAGCCACGTTAACGACGCTGGTTTCTGGTTGTTCGGTAAATTTACCGGCGCGACCGAAGCCGAAACGCTGAAAACCTGGACCATGATGGAAACCATCCTCGGCACTGTTGGTGCCATCGTTGGGATGATTGCTTTCCAGCTGTTGAGTTAAGTTTGTTCGCCCGGTAGTTGTGACGCTACCGGGCTCTTTTCGAAAAACTCTCCTCGTTACCCCTTCATCCACATTCGAATGCCGTCGAGGAACATCTGGGTTGCCATCATCACCAGAATCAATCCCATCAGGCGTTCAAGTGCATTCACCCCTTTCTCGCCCAGCAGACGTAAAAATAGCGAAGACTGTAGCAGGATGACAAAGGTGCCACCCCAGGCCAGCAGCAGAGCAATTACCAGATGTCCCATCTGATTCGGGTACTGATGAGACAACAACATCAGCGTGGCGAGAATAGTCGGCCCGGCGACTAACGGAATTGCCAACGGCACGATAAACGGCTCTTCACCTGCCGGAAGCCCGCTGCTATTTCCTGAAGCGCTGGGGAAAATCATCTTAATGGCGATCAGAAACAGAATGATGCCGCCAGAAATGGAGACGGTTTCTGCCCGCAGGCTAAGAAATGCCAGAATTTTCTCACCCGCAAACAGGAACACCAGCATCACCAGGAGAGCAATAAGCAACTCTCGCACCATGATTGCCCGCCGTCTTTTCGGTTCAGTATGTTTCAGTACGGACATGAAAATAGGTAGGTTTCCGAGCGGATCCATAATCAGGATCAATAAAACTGCTGCAGAAATGATTTCATTCATAACTCAAATTCCCTGATAATTGCCGCGGACTTTCTGCGTGCTAACAAAGCAGGATAAGTCGCATTACTGATGGCTTCGCTATCATTGATTAATTTCACTTGCGACTTTGGCTGCTTTTTGTATGGTGAAAGATGTGCCAAGAGGAGACCGGCACATTTATACAGCACACATCTTTGCAGGAAAAAACGCTTATGAAAAATGTTGGTTTTATCGGCTGGCGCGGTATGGTCGGCTCCGTTCTCATGCAACGCATGGTTGAAGAGCGCGACTTCGACGCCATTCGCCCTGTCTTCTTTTCTACTTCTCAGCTTGGTCAGGCTGCGCCGTCTTTTGGCGGAACCACTGGCACACTTCAGGATGCCTTTGATCTGGAGGCGCTAAAGGCCCTCGATATCATTGTGACCTGTCAGGGCGGCGATTATACCAACGAAATCTATCCAAAGCTTCGTGAAAGCGGATGGCAAGGTTACTGGATTGACGCAGCATCATCTCTGCGCATGAAAGATGACGCCATCATCATTCTTGACCCCGTCAATCAGGACGTCATTACCGACGGATTAAATAATGGCATCAGGACTTTTGTTGGCGGTAACTGTACCGTAAGCCTGATGTTGATGTCGTTGGGTGGTTTATTCGCCAATGATCTTGTTGATTGGGTGTCCGTTGCAACCTACCAGGCCGCTTCCGGCGGTGGTGCGCGACATATGCGTGAGTTATTAACCCAGATGGGCCATCTGTATGGCCATGTGGCAGATGAACTCGCGACCCCGTCCTCTGCTATTCTCGATATCGAACGCAAAGTCACAACCTTAACCCGTAGCGGTGAGCTGCCGGTGGATAACTTTGGCGTGCCGCTGGCGGGTAGCCTGATTCCGTGGATCGACAAACAGCTTGATAACGGTCAGAGCCGCGAAGAGTGGAAAGGGCAGGCGGAAACCAACAAGATCCTCAACACATCTTCCGTAATTCCGGTAGATGGTTTATGTGTGCGTGTCGGGGCATTGCGCTGCCACAGCCAGGCATTCACTATTAAATTGAAAAAAGATGTGTCTATTCCGACCGTGGAAGAACTGCTGGCTGCGCACAATCCGTGGGCGAAAGTCGTTCCGAACGATCGGGAAATCACTATGCGTGAGCTAACCCCAGCTGCCGTTACCGGCACGCTGACCACGCCGGTAGGCCGCCTGCGTAAGCTGAATATGGGACCAGAGTTCCTGTCAGCCTTTACCGTGGGCGACCAGCTGCTGTGGGGGGCCGCGGAGCCGCTGCGTCGGATGCTTCGTCAACTGGCGTAATCTTTATTCATTAAATCTGGGGCGCGATGCCGCCCCTGTTAGTGCGTAATACAGGAGTAAGCGCAGATGTTTCATGATTTACCGGGAGTTAAATAGAGCATTGGCTATTCTTTAAGGGTGGCTGAATACATGAGTATTCACAGCCTTACCTGAAGTGAGGACGACGCAGAGAGGATGCACAGAGTGCTGCGCCGTTCAGGTCAAAAAAATGTCACAACCAGAAGTCAAAAATTCAGTTGGATGGGGTGACACAATAAAACAGGAAGACAAGCATGTCCGATCGTATCGATAGAGACGTGATTAACGCGCTAATTGCAGGCCATTTTGCGGATCCTTTTTCCGTACTGGGGATGCATAAAACCACCGCGGGACTGGAAGTCCGTGCCCTTTTACCCGACGCTACCGATGTGTGGGTGATTGAACCGAAAACCGGGCGCAAACTCGCAAAACTGGAGTGTCTCGACTCACGGGGATTCTTTAGCGGTGTCATTCCGCGACGTAAGAATTTTTTCCGCTATCAGTTGGCTGTTGTCTGGCATGGTCAGCAAAACCTGATAGATGATCCTTACCGTTTTGGTCCGCTAATCCAGGAAATGGATGCCTGGCTATTATCTGAAGGTACTCACCTGCGCCCGTATGAAACCTTAGGCGCGCATGCAGATACTATGGATGGCGTCACAGGTACGCGTTTTTCTGTCTGGGCTCCAAACGCCCGTCGGGTCTCGGTGGTTGGGCAATTCAACTACTGGGACGGTCGCCGTCATCCGATGCGCCTGCGTAAAGAGAGCGGCATCTGGGAACTGTTTATCCCTGGGGCGCATAACGGTCAGCTCTATAAATATGAGATGATTGATGCCAATGGCAACTTGCGCCTGAAGTCCGACCCTTATGCCTTCGAAGCGCAAATGCGCCCGGAAACCGCGTCTCTTATTTGCGGGCTGCCGGAAAAGGTTGTGCAGACTGAAGAGCGCAAAAAAGCGAATCAGTTTGATGCGCCAATCTCTATTTATGAAGTTCACCTGGGCTCCTGGCGTCGCCACACCGACAACAATTTCTGGTTAAGCTACCGCGAGCTGGCCGATCAACTGGTGCCTTATGCTAAATGGATGGGCTTTACCCACCTCGAACTGCTGCCCATTAACGAGCATCCGTTCGATGGCAGTTGGGGTTATCAGCCAACCGGCCTGTATGCACCGACCCGCCGTTTTGGTACCCGCGACGACTTCCGTTATTTCATTGATGCCGCACACGCAGCTGGTCTGAACGTGATTCTCGACTGGGTGCCAGGCCACTTCCCGACCGATGACTTTGCGCTTGCCGAATTTGATGGCACGAACTTGTATGAACACAGCGATCCGCGCGAAGGCTATCATCAGGACTGGAACACGCTGATCTACAACTATGGTCGCCGTGAAGTCAGTAACTTCCTTGTCGGTAACGCGCTTTACTGGATCGAACGTTTTGGTATTGATGCGCTGCGCGTCGATGCGGTGGCGTCAATGATTTATCGCGACTACAGCCGTAAAGAGGGGGAGTGGATCCCGAACGAATTTGGCGGGCGCGAGAATCTTGAAGCGATTGAATTCTTGCGTAATACCAACCGTATTCTTGGTGAGCAGGTTTCCGGTGCGGTGACAATGGCGGAGGAGTCTACCGATTTCCCTGGCGTTTCTCGTCCGCAGGACATGGGCGGTCTGGGCTTCTGGTACAAGTGGAACCTAGGCTGGATGCATGACACCCTGGACTACATGAAGCTCGACCCGGTTTATCGTCAGTATCATCACGATAAACTGACCTTCGGGATGCTCTACAACTACACTGAAAACTTCGTCCTGCCGTTGTCGCATGATGAAGTGGTCCACGGTAAAAAATCGATTCTCGACCGGATGCCGGGCGACGCATGGCAGAAATTCGCTAACCTGCGCGCCTACTATGGCTGGATGTGGGCATTCCCGGGCAAGAAACTGCTGTTCATGGGGAACGAATTTGCCCAGGGCCGCGAGTGGAACCATGACGCCAGCCTCGACTGGCATCTGTTGGAAGGCGGCGATAACTGGCACCACGGTGTCCAGCGTCTGGTGCGCGATCTGAACCTCACCTACCGCCACCATAAAGCGATGCATGAACTGGATTTTGACCCGTACGGCTTTGAATGGCTGGTGGTGGATGACAAAGAACGCTCGGTGCTGATCTTTGTGCGTCGCGATAAAGAGGGTAATGAAATCATCGTTGCCAGTAACTTTACTCCGGTGCCGCGTCATGATTATCGCTTCGGCATTAACCAGCCGGGCAAATGGCGTGAAATCCTCAATACCGACTCCATGCACTATCACGGCAGTAATGCCGGCAATGGCGGCACGGTACACAGCGATGAGATTGCCAGCCACGGTCGTCAGCATTCACTAAGCCTGACACTACCACCGCTGGCCACTATCTGGCTGGTTCGGGAGGCAGAATGACACAACTCGCCATTGGCAAACCCGCACCCCTCGGCGCGCATTACGACGGTCAGGGCGTCAACTTCACACTTTTCTCCGCTCATGCCGAGCGGGTAGAACTGTGTATCTTTGACGCCAATGGCCAGGAACATCGCTATGACTTGCCAGGGCACAGTGGCGACATTTGGCACGGTTATCTGCCGGATGCGCGTCCGGGTTTGCGTTATGGTTATCGCGTTCATGGCCCCTGGCAACCCGCCGAGGGGCATCGCTTTAACCCGGCGAAGTTGTTGATTGATCCTTGCGCGCGGCAAATTGACGGGGAATTTAAAGATAACCCGCTGCTGCACGCCGGTCATAATGAACCTGACTATCGCGACAACGCCGCCATTGCGCCGAAATGCGTAGTGGTGGTTGATCACTATGACTGGGAGGATGATGCTCCGCCGCGCACGCCGTGGGGCAGTACCATCATTTATGAAGCCCATGTCAAAGGATTAACGTACCTGCACCCGGAGATCCCGGTCGAGATCCGTGGCACTTATAAAGCCCTGGGGCATCCGGTGATGATCAACTATTTGAAACAGTTGGGCATTACCGCGCTGGAACTGCTGCCGGTGGCGCAGTTTGCCAGCGAACCACGCCTGCAACGTATGGGTCTAAGTAACTACTGGGGTTATAACCCGGTGGCGATGTTTGCGCTGCATCCGGCGTATGCCTGCTCCCCAGAAACGGCGCTGGATGAGTTTCGCGATGCAATCAAAGCACTGCATAAAGCGGGTATCGAAGTCATTCTTGATATCGTGCTCAACCATAGTGCGGAACTGGACCTCGACGGCCCGTTATTCTCTCTGCGTGGGATCGACAACCGTAGCTATTATTGGATAAGAGAAGACGGCGATTATCACAACTGGACCGGTTGTGGCAACACGCTCAATTTGAGTCATCCGGCGGTGGTGGATTATGCCAGCGCCTGCCTGCGTTATTGGGTAGAAACCTGCCACGTCGATGGTTTCCGCTTTGATCTGGCGGCAGTCATGGGCCGTACGCCAGAGTTCCGTCAGGATGCGCCGTTGTTTACCGCTATCCAGAACTGCCCGGTGCTCTCGCAGGTGAAGTTAATTGCTGAACCGTGGGATATTGCTCCTGGTGGTTATCAGGTGGGAAATTTCCCGCCGCTGTTTGCCGAGTGGAACGATCATTTCCGCGATGCTGCCCGTCGTTTCTGGCTGCATTATGATTTGCCTCTGGGGGCGTTTGCCGGGCGTTTTGCTGCCTCCAGCGATGTTTTTAAACGTAATGGTCGTCTGCCGAGTGCCGCGATTAATCTCGTCACCGCGCATGACGGTTTTACGCTTCGCGACTGCGTTTGCTTCAACCATAAACATAATGAAGCAAACGGAGAAGAAAATCGCGACGGGACCAACAACAATTACAGTAACAATCATGGTAAAGAAGGGTTAGGCGGTACTCTTGACCTGGTTGAACGGCGTCGCGACAGCATTCACGCCCTGTTAACAACGTTGTTGCTCTCCCAGGGTACGCCGATGTTACTGGCCGGTGACGAACATGGTCACAGCCAGCATGGCAATAACAATGCCTACTGTCAGGATAACCAATTAACCTGGTTGGACTGGTCGCAGGCAAGCAGTGGTTTAACCGCATTTACCGCCGCGTTAATCCATCTGCGCAAGCGCATTCCCGCTTTGGTGGAGAATCGCTGGTGGGAAGAAGGCGACGGCAATGTCCGTTGGCTAAATCGATATGCTCAACCTTTAAGCACGGATGAGTGGCAAAACGGGCCGAAACAGCTGCAAATTCTGCTCTCGGATCGCTTTTTGATCGCAATTAACGCCACGCTTGAGGTAACAGAGATTGTTTTACCTGCTGGGGAGTGGCACGCCATTCCCCCATTCGCTGGAGAGGATAACCCAGTGATTACGGCTGTCTGGCAGGGACCTGCACACGGATTGTGTGTGTTCCAGAGATGATAAAAAAGGAGTTAGTCATGGTTAGTTTAGAGAAGAACGATCACTTAATGTTGGCGCGCCAGCTGCCATTGAAATCTGTTGCCCTGATACTGGCGGGAGGACGTGGTACCCGCCTGAAGGATTTAACCAATAAGCGAGCAAAACCGGCCGTACACTTCGGCGGTAAGTTCCGCATTATCGACTTTGCGCTGTCTAACTGCATCAACTCCGGGATCCGTCGTATGGGCGTGATCACCCAGTACCAGTCCCACACTCTGGTGCAGCACATTCAGCGCGGCTGGTCATTCTTCAATGAAGAAATGAACGAGTTTGTCGATCTGCTGCCAGCACAGCAGAGAATGAAAGGGGAAAACTGGTATCGCGGCACCGCAGATGCAGTTACCCAAAACCTCGATATTATCCGCCGTTATAAAGCGGAATACGTGGTGATCCTGGCGGGCGACCATATCTACAAGCAAGACTACTCGCGTATGCTTATCGACCACGTCGAAAAAGGCGCACGTTGCACCGTTGCTTGTATGCCAGTACCGATTGAAGAAGCCTCCGCATTTGGCGTTATGGCGGTTGATGAGAACGATAAAATTATCGAATTCGTTGAAAAACCTGCTAACCCACCGTCAATGCCGAACGATCCGAGCAAATCTCTGGCGAGTATGGGTATCTACGTCTTTGACGCCGACTATCTGTATGAACTGCTGGAAGAAGACGATCGCGATGAGAACTCCAGCCACGACTTTGGCAAAGATTTGATTCCCAAGATCACCGAAGCCGGTCTGGCTTATGCGCACCCGTTCCCGCTCTCTTGCGTACAATCCGACCCGGATGCCGAGCCGTACTGGCGCGATGTGGGTACGCTGGAAGCTTACTGGAAAGCGAACCTCGATCTGGCCTCTGTGGTGCCGGAACTGGATATGTACGATCGCAATTGGCCAATTCGCACCTACAATGAATCATTACCGCCAGCGAAATTCGTGCAGGATCGCTCCGGTAGCCACGGGATGACCCTTAACTCACTGGTATCCGGCGGTTGTGTGATCTCCGGTTCGGTGGTGGTGCAGTCCGTTCTGTTCTCGCGCGTTCGCGTGAATTCATTCTGCAACATTGATTCCGCCGTATTGTTACCGGAAGTATGGGTAGGTCGCTCGTGCCGTCTGCGCCGCTGCGTCATCGATCGTGCTTGTGTTATTCCGGAAGGCATGGTGATTGGTGAAAACGCAGAGGAAGATGCACGTCGTTTCTATCGTTCAGAAGAAGGCATCGTGCTGGTAACGCGCGAAATGCTACGGAAGTTAGGGCATAAACAGGAGCGATAATGCAGGTTTTACATGTATGTTCAGAGATGTTCCCGCTGCTTAAAACCGGCGGTCTGGCTGATGTTATTGGGGCATTACCCGCAGCACAAATCGCAGACGGCGTTGACGCTCGCGTACTGTTGCCTGCATTTCCCGATATTCGCCGTGGCGTGACCGATGCGCAGGTAGTATCCCGTCGTGATACCTTCGCCGGACATATCACGCTGTTGTTCGGTCATTACAACGGGGTTGGCATATACCTGATTGACGCGCCGCATCTCTATGATCGTCCGGGAAGCCCGTATCACGATACCAACTTATTTGCCTATACCGACAACGTATTGCGTTTTGCGCTGCTGGGGTGGGTTGGGGCGGAAATGGCCAGCGGGCTTGACCCATTCTGGCGTCCTGATGTGGTGCATGCGCACGACTGGCATGCAGGCCTTGCGCCTGCGTATCTGGCGGCGCGCGGGCGTCCGGCGAAGTCGGTGTTTACTGTGCACAACCTGGCCTATCAAGGCATGTTTTATGCACATCACATGAATGACATCCAATTGCCATGGTCGTTCTTTAATATTCATGGGCTGGAATTCAACGGACAAATCTCTTTCCTGAAGGCCGGTCTGTACTATGCCGATCACATTACGGCAGTCAGCCCAACCTACGCTCGCGAGATCACCGAACCGCAGTTTGCCTACGGTATGGAAGGTCTGTTGCAACAGCGTCACCGTGAAGGGCGTCTTTCCGGCGTACTGAACGGCGTGGACGAGAAAATCTGGAGTCCAGAGACGGACTTACTGTTGGCCTCGCGTTACACCCGCGATACGTTGGAAGATAAAGCGGAAAATAAGCGCCAGTTACAAATCGCAATGGGGCTTAAGGTTGACGATAAAGTGCCGCTTTTTGCAGTGGTGAGCCGTCTGACTAGCCAGAAAGGTCTCGACCTGGTGCTGGAAGCCTTACCTGGTCTTCTGGAGCAGGGCGGGCAGCTGGCGCTACTCGGCGCGGGCGATCCGGTGCTGCAGGAAGGTTTCCTTGCGGCGGCAGCGGAATACCCCGGCCAGGTGGGCGTTCAGATTGGCTATCACGAAGCATTTTCGCATCGCATTATGGGCGGCGCGGACGTCATTCTGGTGCCCAGCCGTTTTGAACCGTGCGGCTTAACGCAACTTTATGGATTGAAGTACGGTACGCTGCCGTTAGTGCGGCGCACCGGTGGGCTTGCTGATACGGTTTCTGACTGTTCTCTTGAGAACCTTGCAGATGGCGTCGCCAGTGGGTTTGTCTTTGAAGATAGTAATGCCTGGTCGCTGTTACGGGCTATTCGACGTGCTTTTGTACTGTGGTCCCGTCCTTCACTGTGGCGGTTTGTGCAACGTCAGGCTATGGCAATGGATTTTAGCTGGCAGGTCGCGGCGAAGTCGTACCGTGAGCTTTACTATCGCTTGAAATAGTTTTCAGGAAACGCCTATATGAATGCTCCGTTTACATATTCATCGCCCACGCTTAGCGTAGAAGCTCTTAAGCACTCTATCGCTTACAAGCTGATGTTTACGATTGGCAAGGATCCGGTCGTCGCCAATAAACATGAATGGCTGAACGCAACGTTATTTGCTGTGCGCGATCGTCTCGTGGAGCGCTGGTTACGCTCAAACCGTGCCCAGTTGTCGCAAGAAACTCGTCAGGTTTACTACCTGTCGATGGAGTTTTTGATTGGCCGTACGCTTTCCAACGCCATGTTGTCGCTAGGAATTTACGAAGATGTACAGGGCGCACTGGAAGCGATGGGATTAAATCTCGAAGAGCTGATTGATGAAGAAAATGACCCGGGCCTCGGTAACGGTGGCCTGGGCCGTCTGGCGGCTTGCTTCCTCGATTCTCTGGCGACGTTAGGGTTGCCGGGGCGCGGTTACGGCATCCGCTATGACTACGGTATGTTCAAGCAGAACATCGTTAACGGTAGCCAGAAAGAGTCGCCTGACTACTGGCTGGAATACGGTAACCCGTGGGAATTCAAACGCCACAACACGCGCTATAAAGTCCGTTTTGGCGGTCGCATTCAGCAGGAAGGTAAAAAAACGCGCTGGATTGAAACCGAAGAGATTCTGGGAGTAGCTTACGATCAGATAATCCCAGGTTACGACACCGACGCGACCAACACGTTGCGTTTGTGGAGTGCCCAAGCCAGTAGCGAAATTAACCTCGGTAAATTCAACCAGGGCGACTACTTCGCGGCAGTGGAAGATAAAAACCACTCCGAGAACGTATCTCGCGTACTGTATCCGGACGACTCCACCTACTCCGGGCGTGAGCTGCGACTGCGTCAGGAATACTTCCTGGTTTCCTCGACCATTCAGGACATTTTAAGCCGCCATTATCAGTTGCATAAAACCTACGATAACCTGGCGGATAAAATTGCGATTCACCTCAACGATACTCATCCGGTGCTGTCGATTCCTGAGATGATGCGTCTGCTGATCGATGAGCACCAATTTAGCTGGGACGACGCGTTTGAAGTGTGTTGTCAGGTCTTCTCCTACACCAACCACACGCTAATGAGCGAGGCGCTGGAAACCTGGCCAGTCGATATGCTGGGTAAAATTCTGCCGCGTCACCTGCAGATCATCTTTGAAATCAACGACTATTTCCTGAAAACCTTGCAGGAACAGTATCCGAACGATACCGATCTGCTGGGACGGGCGTCGATCATTGATGAATCCAACGGTCGTCGTGTGCGTATGGCCTGGCTGGCGGTTGTGGTGAGCCACAAAGTTAACGGTGTATCGGAGCTGCACTCTAACCTGATGGTGCAATCGCTATTTGCCGACTTTGCGAAAATCTTCCCGGGTCGTTTCACCAACGTCACCAACGGTGTGACGCCGCGTCGCTGGCTGGCGGTAGCGAACCCATCGCTTTCAGCCGTGTTGGACGAACACCTGGGCCGCAACTGGCGCACCGACCTTAGCCTGCTTAATGATCTGCAACAACACTGTGATTTCCCAATGGTTAATCACGCGGTGCATCAGGCGAAGCTGGAGAACAAAAAGCGTCTGGCGGAGTATATCGCCCAGCAGCTGAATGTGGTGGTAAATCCGAAAGCGCTGTTCGATGTGCAAATCAAACGTATTCACGAATACAAACGTCAATTGATGAATGTGTTGCACGTGATCACCCGCTATAACCGCATCAAGGCCGACCCGGATGCGAAGTGGGTACCGCGCGTGAATATTTTTGGTGGTAAGGCGGCTTCGGCCTATTACATGGCGAAGCACATTATTCATTTGATCAATGACGTAGCGAAAGTGATCAACAACGATCCGCAGATTGGCGACAAGCTGAAAGTCGTGTTCATCCCGAACTACAGTGTTAGCCTGGCGCAGTTGATCATTCCGGCGGCCGATCTGTCTGAACAGATTTCGCTGGCGGGGACGGAAGCTTCCGGCACCAGTAACATGAAGTTTGCGCTTAACGGCGCGCTGACTATCGGTACGCTGGACGGTGCGAATGTCGAGATGCTGGATCATGTCGGTGCTGACAATATCTTTATCTTTGGTAACACAGCGGAAGAAGTGGAAGAACTGCGTCGTCAGGGCTACAAACCGCGTGAATACTACGAGAAAGATGAGGAGCTGCATCAGGTGCTGACGCAAATCGGCAGCGGTGTATTCAGTCCGGAAGATCCGGGTCGCTATCGCGATCTGGTCGATTCGCTGATCAACTTCGGCGATCACTACCAGGTACTGGCGGATTATCGCAGCTATGTCGATTGTCAGGATAAAGTCGACGAACTCTACGAGCGTCAGGAAGAGTGGACCGCAAAAGCGATGCTGAACATTGCCAATATGGGCTACTTCTCTTCTGACCGTACGATCAAAGAGTACGCCGATCATATCTGGCATATTGATCCGGTGAGATTGTAAGTTCAAATATGGCTAAATACCGTGTGTTCCGCTGAAGTAATACAGAGTGGAACTCACGGTATTTCTATACACAATAAACAATAACTTTGATGTATGTTATTCTATTTAATATATACCATTAATATATATTAAATAACGATTGATGATAATGTTTTTGGTGTTTTGTTATTTCAAATAATATTAATTTATTATGAATGCATTAATATTATTCATGTGATTTATGTTTTATTGCCCCTCTTACAACGCCACGTAAAAATAAATTTTATCATTATCAGTGTGTTATATGTGAGTATAAACTCACTTATTGCGGCTTTGGATTATTTTAGGTACATTACTAAGCAGCATATATAATATTATTCACTCAATTACTCTTCTAAAGAACCTTCTGGAATTAGCCAGCGTCAGCTTGTTTTTTGTGAGATATAACTTATTAACGCAGAATGTAAAAACACCAATGTTGCTTGGATTTTTTAACAAAAGGAAAGGTATAAATGAAATTCAATTTATCTAATTTATCCGCAGTATTACTGGCATCAGGTATGCTGATGTCTACTGCGGTAACCGCAGCACCCGGCGATGCAGCACAATTTGGTGGAGCGGATACTGACTGGAGCACCGTTGATTATCCCAGGCTCACTGATATGGATGACAACGTTGATTCAATGGGGGGGAAAATCCGCTTTACTGGCCGTGTAGTGAAAGCTACCTGTAAGGTCGCAACCGATTCAAAACAGATTGAAGTTGTCCTGCCGGTTGTGCCTTCCAACCTTTTCACTGGTATCGACATAGAAGCACAGGGGGCGAGCAACCAGACCGATTTCAATATTAATCTGACCGAATGTAGCAATACAGAGGATCAGAAAATTGAGTTCCGCTTTACCGGTACCGCAGATAGCGCTAATAAAACGCTCGCTAACGAAGTAGAAGGATCAACGGATGCTGACAACAGCGGCAATGCGGGGGCGACTGGTGTAGGGATTCGAATTTACTCCAAAGGTACGACGAATAATGGTCTGATTAACCTGAATACTACTGCGGCAGAGGGTAGCGCCTCCACCGCCGCTTATACAATTCCAGGAAATGCTACGACCCATGATTTCAGCGCGGCCTTTACTGCAGGTTATGCTCAAAACGGTAGCACTGTTGCACCTGGTGTAGTTAAGTCAACAGCAAGTTTTGTGGTGCTGTACGAGTAAATATAAATACGATTTCAGGTTACAAAAAGTTGTAACCTGAGATTGAAATTATTTAATAGAGTATGAATAACAGGTGTTATTTCATCAACAAGGATGCTGTATGAAATGTATTATTGGAAATAAAAAATGGGTTTATGGATTCAGGGATGAATTAAAAATATCACAAAATATTATACGCTCAGGGATTCTTTTTTTACTATCGATATTATTTATTAATAATGCGTCCGCGGGCGGGTTTGGCCTTGGCGTAACGCGATTGATTTATCCGGCAGAAAGTAAGCAAATAACACTCAGTGTGCAAAATAGCGGTGACAACACCAGTTATTTAATTCAATCATGGGTTGATGACAGTAAAACGGAAAAAAAGAGCCAGGATTTTGTTATCACTCCTCCCCTCTTTATGTTGCCAACGCGTAAAGAAGCTTCATTACGTATCATGTTTCTTGGTAAAACTAATTTGCCGACCGATCGTGAAACTTTGTATTGGATGAATGTTAAAGCAATTCCGCCAACAGATGAGAAAAATACACAGAAGAATACCTTACAGTTGGCATTACAAAACAAAATCAAGCTATTTTATCGCCCGGAAAATCTACCTGTGCAACCAGGAAAAGCACGAAATATGTTGCGGTTTAAGTATGAGGGCAAACAACTAAAAGTTATCAATCCTTCGCCTTATTACCTGACACTGACAGGAATTAAAGTACAAGGGAGTAAATTGCCCAATACGTTTGTACCACCGAAAAGCGATATTACGGTCTCGTCGGCAGTGACGTTGGCTGGTGAAATTACTTATCAAACAATTAATGACTTTGGCGCTACGACGGAGCGGCAGAAAGGAATAATGCAGTAACAACGGGATAGTTCAGATGCAACACAGGTCAGGGATATGAACCTAAAGCTCAAAAGATGCGAATATTGGATGGCGGCACAAAAGCAGATGAAACGGGTTGTACCGCTTCTTCTGGTTATTATGCCTGCATGTTCAATCGCGGGAATGCGCTTTAACCCTGCTTTTCTGTCGGGTGATACTGAAGCTGTTGCTGACTTATCCCGTTTCGAGAAAGGGATGACTTATCTTCCTGGTAGCTATGAAGTCGAAGTTTGGGTCAATGATTCCCCTTTACTCTCTCGTACTGTAACTTTTAAAGCAGACGATGAGAATCAACTGATTCCCTGCCTTTCACTTGCTGACTTATTAAGCCTTGGAATTAACAAGAATGCGCTGCCAGAGCAGGCTTTGGCTTTATCTGAAAATAGTTGCCTTGATTTGCGTATCTGGTTTCCTGATGTGCATTACATGCCGGAGCTGGATGCACAGAGACTTAAACTGACCTTTCCGCAGGCGATAATAAAACGTGACGCCCGCGGATATATTCCACCAGAACAGTGGGATAACGGTATTACAGCTTTTTTGCTGAATTATGACTTTTCTGGTAATAACGATCGTGGTGATTACTCTTCAAATAACTATTATTTAAATCTTCGCGCTGGGATCAATATTGGTGCATGGCGTTTTCGCGATTATTCAACCTGGAGTCGTGGGAGTAATTCAGCAGGTAAACTGGAGCATATCAGTAGTACGTTGCAGCGCGTTATTATTCCTTTCAGAAGTGAATTAACGCTAGGAGATACATGGTCATCATCAGATGTTTTCGACAGTGTTAGTATTCGTGGCATAAAACTGGAATCTGACGAAAATATGTTGCCCGATAGTCAAAGTGGTTTCGCTCCCACGGTGCGCGGAATTGCGAAAAGTCGCGCTCAGGTAACAATCAAACAGAATGGTTATGTCATTTATCAAACCTATATGCCGCCGGGACCGTTTGAGATTAGCGATCTTAACCCGACATCATCTGCGGGAGATCTGGAAGTTACCATCAAAGAGTCTGATAATTCAGAAACTGTCTATACCGTACCTTATGCCGCTGTCCCCATCCTGCAACGAGAAGGTCATTCAAAATATTCTACTACGGTTGGCCAATATCGAAGCAATAGCTATAACCAGAAAAGTCCTTATGTATTTCAGGGGGAATTAATTTGGGGTTTACCCTGGGATATTACGGCTTATGGTGGGGCACAATTCTCTGAGGATTACCGGGCGTTGGCGCTCGGCCTTGGCCTGAATCTGGGTGTATTTGGTGCAACATCGTTTGATGTTACTCAGGCTAACAGTTCGCTTGTGGATGGGAGCAAACATCAAGGGCAATCTTATCGTTTTCTTTATTCCAAATCGTTAGTTCAGACAGGAACAGCATTCCATATTATTGGCTATCGTTATTCAACCCAGGGCTTTTACACTTTAAGTGATACGACATACCAACAAATGTCAGGGACTGTTGTTGATCCAAAAACGTTAGATGATAAAGATTACGTTTATAACTGGAATGATTTTTATAACTTGCGTTATAGCAAACGTGGAAAATTTCAGGCTAGTGTATCGCAACCTTTCGGTAACTACGGGTCTATGTATTTATCGGCTAGTCAGCAAACATACTGGAATACTGATAAAAAAGATTCTTTATACCAAGTTGGTTATAACACCAGTATTAAGGGTATCTATCTAAATGTTGCGTGGAATTACAGTAAATCACCAGGGACAAATGCGGATAAAATTGTCTCGCTAAATGTCTCATTACCTATAAGTAATTGGTTATCTTCCACGAATGATGGGCGCTCATCATCGAATGCCATGACTGCAACGTATGGTTATAGTCAGGATAACCACGGACAGGTAAACCAATATACGGGGGTATCTGGTTCTCTGTTGGAGCAGCATAATCTCAGTTATAACATACAACATGGTTTTGCTAATCAGGATAATAGCAGTAGTGGTTCTGTTGGTGTTAATTATCGTGGGGCATATGGTTCCTTGAATTCCGCCTACAGTTACGATAATGAAGGTAATCAACAGATAAACTATGGCATCAGTGGTGCTCTTGTTGTACATGAAAATGGTCTTACGTTGAGTCAACCATTAGGTGAAACTAATGTTTTGATAAAAGCGCCTGGAGCGAATAATGTGGATGTCCAGCGGGGGACAGGAATATCCACTGACTGGCGTGGATATGCAGTTGTTCCTTATGCAACAGAATATAGACGTAATAATATTTCATTAGATCCTATGTCAATGAATATGCATACTGAACTGGATATCACTTCCACTGAAGTTATTCCGGGAAAAGGTGCGTTAGTTCGTGCAGAGTTTGCTGCTCATATCGGTATTCGTGGTTTGTTCACAGTTCGTTATCGTAATAAATCAGTCCCATTCGGTGCTACAGCCAGCGCACAGATTAAAAATAGTAGTCAAATTACCGGGATTGTCGGCGATAATGGACAACTTTATCTCTCAGGATTGCCTTTAGAAGGTGTTATTAATATCCAGTGGGGAGATGGTGTTCAGCAAAAATGTCAGGCTAATTACAAGCTCCCTGAAACAGAACTGAATAATCCTGTTAGCTATGCTACTCTGGAGTGCCGCTAATGAATTTAATATTCTCTAAATATTCTGTATTTTTTATTCTTTTCGCTTTTTTTGCTTTTCCGCTCTCAGGGCAGGCCAATGATTCAGTTGTTGTTACATTTACTGGGATTTTGTTGGCAAAAAGCTGTGACATTACTACCGGAAGTAAAGATCAGTCGGTAAAAATGGGCACTTATGATGCTAATGAATTTTTAAATGTAGGTGATGTTTCTCCGAGTCAAACGTTTACGATTAATGTACAAGGATGCCCGACTGCAAAAAGTACTGTTTATAGTTCTGGTGTGAGCGCCAATGTGCGGTTTACTGGTGATGCAGATGCCATTAATAGCGCATTACTGCGTCTCTCCGCCGGTGCAGATAGTGCGACTGGACTGGGAATAGAAATATTGGATAACAATGATGTGGCGATTGCTATTAATGGTGAATCAGGTTTTCGTGATTTAGTGTTAAATGAAAACGGTGATGCTAATTTGACGTTTAAACTTCGCTATAAATCAACTCAGGAAAATGTACATGCCGGGCAAGCAAATGCTCTGTTGTATTTTGATATCGATTATCAGTGAGGGAGATATGAAGATATTCATTAGTTTATTTTTGTTTATAATATCAACAAATTCTTTTGCTGATGATATCACTCATGCCGGAGTGGTTCGTATTGAAGGGCTAATTACCGAAAAAACCTGCATTATTTCTGATGAGTCAAAAAATTTTACAGTTAATATGCCAGACGTACCCAGTAGTTCGGTAAGGAGTGCAGGGGATGTTACTGAAAAGGTTTATTTTTCCATAACGTTAACCCGCTGTGGTAGTGATGTTGGCAACGCGTATATAAAGTTTACCGGCAATACAGTTTCTGAAGATGCCAGTTTATATAAGCTGGAAGATGGCTCGGTAGATGGGCTTGCACTCACGATTTTTGATAAGAACAAAGGCAGTATTAGTAATGATGTTAAAAGCATCGGTTTTTCACTTACATCATCAGTTGATAATATATTGCATTTTTTTGCGGCTTACAAAGCATTAAAAAATAATGTCCAACCAGGGGATGCCAATGCGTCAGTATCGTTTATTGTCACCTATGATTAAGGTAGTCATAGTATTATTTTCCCTTTTATTCTCTACAGCACAAGCAGGCTTAGTGATCGGTGGAACGCGTTTTGCGTATCCGGAAAATCAGTCCTCAATATCTGTTGAACTCAAAAACACTTCAGACAGAGATATGTTAGTCAAGGTTGCAGTCTCCCCTGATGATGCTCGTCAGTTGACGGGAACGGTTGAATCTTTGCCCTCATATTCTGAAACGGTATTTATCGCAACTCCGCCACTGTTTGTTTTGAAGCCTGACAAAAATACAAAAATAAGAATTAATCGTGTTGGTGGCAGTTTACCTACCGACCGGGAAAGTTTATTTATACTGAATGTTGCAGCATTACCAACGTTGGAAAATAGTCATTCGGTCAAAACTGATAATCAATTGCAAATAGCAGTCCGCAATCGTATGAAAATATTCTATCGGCCATCAAATTTGTCTGAAGACCCGAATATGTCATATCAAAAATTACGCTGGGCACGAAAAAATGAAATTGTTACCGTTTATAATCCAGGCCCCAGATATGTGACACTCTATAACCTACATGTTGATGGTAAAGTTATAGATGGTGGTATGGTCGCACCATTTAGCCATCGCCAACAATCATGGTGTAAATCGCAAGGGATTTGTGAAATAACATGGCAGACATTGGACATTTATAATAATGTATTGCCTGCATTGAAAGTAAATATGAATCCGTTGCAAATGGATGTGTCAGGCTCACAATTTAAAACGGATTAGTAAAAGGAAATCGTATGATTACTTATGCCGGATATAAAGTGAAAATTATTTTTATAATTTTTTTATTTTTAGGGTACCATGTCGTAGCCTATGCTGAAATGGGCCGGGATCGTGAGTTTTGCTATCCTGGTACTCCAGGAAACAATACTACGCCAGCGACCTTTTTTTATGATTTTGGCACAGTTATTATTTCAGATGTTAACAACAATTCAGCCGGTACTGTTTTACCATCTCAAAACTGGAAAATAGGTCGATATAAAGCATACTGTAATTCTCTTGATGATTATGAAGTTTATTTTTCAGGTATTTCAGGAATAGATCCTTCAGGTGCTTCAGGTAATCCACAGGGAGCAGAAATATTTATTCCTGTTACGCATGAAATATCTATTTCAACACATATAAAACTCTACAATCAAAATGGGACGATGACAGATAAAACAGTACCATTCGAGAACTATAGTACTAATTATCCTGCTGACAGAAGTAAAGCAGATTACTGGTCTTCAGGAACAGAAGGCTATATTAAAATTAGGTTGGATAAAAAAATCATCTCTGATGTCTCTCTGAATAATGTACTTTTAGTTTCATTGTATGCCAGTCAGCGGCAAACGGAACATGGGCCAGTACCATTATTTAATGCCTGGATCAGTAACCTGGATATTCAGGTTCCGCAAGGTTGCACTATTAATGAGGGTACTAGTTTTACTGTTAATATGCCGGATGTGTGGGCCAGTGAATTGAGCCGGGCTGGTGCTGGAGCGAAGCCTGCTGGTGTTACTCCTGTAGCAACAACTATTCCGATTAATTGTACGAATAAAGATACAGATGCGGTAATGACGTTGGTATTCGACGGTAACATTTCAGCTACACGTGATACCAATGGGAAACAAAGTATTATTCAGGCACAAGATAATCCTGATGTTGGTATTATGATTATGGATAGTCAGCAAAACTCCGTAGATTTAAATGCTCTGGCAACATCAGTAGGCGTTCCGTTCAGATTGGTGGAAAACCATGCTGCTTCTGCGCAAACTGCTGATGTTACTTTCCTGGCTTTACCTGTTAGTACAACTGGAAAAGTGCCTGCGGCAGGTCGTTATAATGCACTGGCTGTATTGCGAGTGGAATATCAGTAATTTTTGAGCTAGTACAGAATCGGTTTAGCCATCACCGCAAAATAAAATGCAATAATAGGGATGAACAGAATGTAAAACAAAAAAATATTTTTAATTCTACAGGGACAAAATCTGGTGGAAAATGTAGGTTATGTGCCGATGGATAAAATGTTGCATTAAGCCGGATAATAAAAATGGAATTAGTTGATACGTTATTTGCAAGCCTCTCCGGTACTGATCCATTCACTGGCGTGGATATTACGATTGCCAACTGCAAATCAACATACTGGGATGAAGGCATTATTCAGCAACTCATTAACCAGGTCCTGGATGAAGGGGAAAAGTTCGCCGGTACTGTCGGTCTTGAGGGATTATCTCGATATGATGTCACATTAAATATTGGCTTAACCTCCAGCAATGTATGGCCGGGATTTTCCCTCGATACCGCCACGATCGGTCGTCTTTGTGCCTGTGGTGCTGATTTTGGATTTGACCCCTATATCAGTGATGTACCAGATGTTCAATGTGACCTGAATACGACAAATGACTTTACCGTTCATTTTACGGCAATGCTCAATCCGGATGAGCGGGTGATCATAGCAAAGCGCCCGCTTAAAAAATGTGACTCCTGGATTGAGGATGTTTATATCTTTCAGGTGTTTAAAGAAGCATGGAAATTCCATACCGATAACAGCTTACGCGGTTTTCGGGATAAGCAGGCTGAACTGAAACTCTACGCGCGTCATTACTCAGTGGAAAATTGCACAGAGGAAAGCTGTCGGGATTGTAATTATTGCATTCGGCCCAGCTTTTCCCTCTCTCGTAGTTCCATTATTCGCCTGAATGCGGCGAATGCTCGTTTTGTTTATCAACCGTTTACACGCGACCAGCGGAAGAGGGGGTAATTATGCAACCCAGCCCCGCCATGCAGGCATTAATTGAGCAGGTTTATCATATTTTTCGTCGTTATCCGGTGCCGCAGCAATTTGTGGTTTGTTGTGAATATTGCCTGAGTCAACAGGAACAAAAAGCATTACGGAATACATCGTTGCGAGCGATTCCTTATTCCTTAATCAATGCTGGAATAGTAGTCCAGGACCTGATCCGCAAAACAGCGATGAGGTTCGTTATTTTCTTCCTCGTTTACTGGAGTTTGTTGCGCAGGGGCAATTTGACAATATTCACGAAGTATTTTCTCTACGGCGTATCAACCTTGCCAGTAAAGAAAACTGGCGTGAGGATGAACGGGCAATATTGCAGCGATTTGCCTGCCAGTATATGGCTGATTGGGTATCTGGCGATGAGGCTGTCGAATTACAGTATATGCTGGAAATGTTTTCCCGTGCCGATATCGCTCTTTCGCCATTGCTTGATGCCATCATCTCTGTACCCGGTTACCAACCCACAGTATCGATGGCATGTTTGCTGTGGCATAACAGGGAAGAGAATATTCAGAATAGTCGTTTTGAGCAGGATGATGACGATAAAGCCATTACCGCCCAAATCAATGCCTGGGCCTTCAACAATCAATCCATCCTGAAAGAACGCGCGCGGCAGGCGATTGAGAACCTGCTTAATCAGCCCGAACAGGGCACACATTATCAGGTCTGGGAAGACGACTGGATGATTGATGAGTGTTTATGCGCGATGTATGACGCATCATCCGAATCACCAGGAAAATAAAAATGATTAAATTCCGGCTTTATATTCCCCCTGTAATTCTCGGTTTTGTTATCGTGCCATTATTGGTATGGCCGACGGTTATTGCCTTAGCCGTACTTATATTCACGTTAACTTTTCTGGCTGAAATAATATTCTCCTTTCCGCTCCTGGTTGTGCGTATTTCTCTTCAGGAATTACAACTTGAGTTAATGGTTGAATATGCACTTTTTTTCAGTGTAATGGGTGGCATCGGTTGGCAATTCTCCCGCAGAACGCCTCCTGAATTAAAAAACAGACTGCATTGCTGGCTGGTCTTTTCTCCGGCCTATTTCTGGTTAATTCTCTCGAATTTCATTCTTTATATTACTCCAGAGAAATCAGCGTTGCTGGAAAATATCCGAAACTTCTTTCTGACGTTTGTCTGGCTTCCCCTGAATTTTTCCCCTTTTTGGCCGCAGCCGTGGACTGATTTTGTCGGCCCGATTAGTGCACAGCTTGGTTTTGCGTTGGGATATTACTGCCAGTGGCGTAGCAAAAATAGAAGCCAGGGGCAGAAGTGGGTTGAGTGGGGAACGTGCTTAAATTTGGCGATTTTAGCTCAGGGGCCGTTATTCAATTATTTACAATGAATAGTCTAAGGAATCCAAATAGCCCGGTTGCACTTCACAACCGGGCATCATCCTTACGACGCCAGCGACAACTTCTGCTGCGTATACTCCACCAGCCACTGACTCACACGAGATTGTTGTTCCGCATTCAGCCACATGCCTTGTTTTGTGCGACGCCACAGGGCATCGTCGGCGCGGCGGACCCATTCGTGATCCACCAGGTATTTCAGCTCCGCTTCGTAGAACTCATGACCGAAATCTTCACCGAGGTCGCTTATCGCCCCTGCATTGCCGAGCAGCAGTTCGCTGTTGCTGCCGTAAGTGCGCGCGTAGTGACGTGCCAGCGATTCGGTCAGGAACGGGTAACGGCGGCGCAGGCGGGCGGCGTAATCGTCACGGTCGCCTTCAATGGCACCACCCGGCAGCACGCTCTCTTTCGTCCACGCCGGACCAATGCCCTGATAATATGGCGTCAGTTTTTCCAGCGCGTGCTCCGCCAGTTTGCGGTAGGTGGTCAGCTTACCGCCGAATACCGACAGCAGCGGCGCTTTGCCGTTTTCATCATGGATATCAAGGGTGTAATCACGAGTGATAGCCTGCGGCGAATCGGACTCATCATCACACAGCGGACGCACGCCGGAGTAAGTCCAGACGATATCGTCCCGGCTTAACTGCTTTTTAAAGTGCGTGTTATACACTTTCAGCAGGTAATTGATTTCACTCTCTTCAATCTTCACTGCTTTTGGATCACCTTTGTATTCCACATCGGTAGTGCCGATGATGGAAAACTCGTCCATCCACGGGATCACGAAGACAATACGTTTATCTTCGTTTTGCAGAATGTAGGCCTGCTTTTGTGTATGAACGCGCGGCACGACAATATGGCTGCCTTTGATCAGGCGAATGCCATAAGGCGAAGGCAGATGCATCCCGTCGTCGAAGAACTGCTTTACCCACGGGCCGGTGGCGTTCACGAGGCCGCGCGCTTGCCAGCTATATTTTTTGCCGGTATCGATATCTTCCGCTTCCACAATCCACAGGCCGTTTTCGCGGCGAGCAGAAGTGGCACGAGTACGAGTAAGCACTTCACCGCCTTTACGCACCACCATCTGGGCGTTGGCGAGTACCAGACGGGCGTCGTCTACCCAACAGTCGGAATATTCAAATCCGCGCTTAATTTCCGGTTTTAATACTGAATTTGCGCCAAAACGCAAACCGGTTGATCCCGGCAGGCTGGTGCGTTTACCCAGATGATCGTACATAAACAGACCAATCCGAATCATCCACGCCGGGCGCAGATGCGGACGATGCGGCAGGCGAAAACGCATCGGGAAGGCGATATGCGGGGCCATTTTCAGTAGCACTTCACGTTCAGCCAGCGCCTCGCTGACCAGGCGGAATTCATAGTGCTCAAGGTAGCGCAGGCCACCGTGAATGAGTTTTGAACTGGCGGAAGAGGTCGCGCAAGCGAGATCCTGCGCCTCCAGCATCAGCACGGATAAACCGCGTCCAGCGGCGTCTGCCGCGATACCAGCACCATTGATGCCGCCACCTATCACAATCAGATCTTTGGTTTCCATGCTGCCCTCATTCACTTTCGTTAAAGCTCACAAATGTTCGTTATCGAACATATTAGCAAAGAATCGCGCTTTGGGTAACATTGAAAAAACATTTTAGAGTGATATGTATAACATTATGGCGTTTATCTTCCGCTTCGACGTAAACTGTGCGGTAAATTTGCCCACTTGTTTGTAAAGAAAGAGAGACGCATGGATCAGTTCGAATGTATTAACGTTGCCGACGCGCACCAGAAGTTGCAGGAAAAAGAGGCGGTGCTGGTCGATATTCGCGATCCACAGAGTTTCGCAATGGGGCATGCGGTGCAGGCTTTCCATTTAACCAACGACACACTGGGCGCGTTTATGCGTGATAACGACTTTGACACTCCGGTGATGGTGATGTGTTACCACGGCAATAGCAGCAAAGGCGCGGCGCAGTATCTGCTGCAACAGGGCTACGATGTGGTCTATAGCATTGACGGCGGCTTTGAAGCCTGGCAGCGTCAGTTTCCTGCAGAGGTGGCGTACGGCGCGTAACGCTTTATACTGTCCCCTTTTGTGTGGAATAAGCGACAGCAACAATGTTGATGATTACCTCTTTTGCTAACCCCCGCGTGGCGCAGGCGTTTGTTGATGACATGGCGACGCAGGGTGTTATCCTCACGATTCAACAAAATAACCAAAGCGATGTCTGGCTGGCGGATGAGTCCCAGGCCGAGCGCGTGCGGGCGGAGCTGGCGCGTTTTCTCGAAAACCCGGCAGATCCGCGTTATCTGGCGGCCAGCTGGCAGGCGGGCCATACCGGCAGTGGCCTGCATTATCGCCGTTATCCTTTCTTTGCTGCCTTGCGTGAACGCGCAGGTCCGGTAACCTGGGTGATGATGATCGCCTGCGTGGTGGTGTTTATCGCCATGCAAATTCTCGGCGATCAGGAAGTGATGTTATGGCTGGCCTGGCCATTCGATCCGACGCTGAAATTTGAGTTCTGGCGTTACTTCACCCACGCGTTAATGCACTTCTCGCTGATGCATATCCTCTTTAACCTGCTCTGGTGGTGGTATCTCGGCGGTGCGGTGGAAAAACGCCTCGGTAGCGGTAAGCTAATTGTCATTACTCTCATTAGCGCCCTGTTAAGCGGCTATGTGCAGCAAAAATTCAGCGGGCCGTGGTTTGGCGGGCTTTCTGGCGTGGTGTATGCGCTGATGGGCTACGTCTGGCTACGTGGCGAACGCGATCCGCAAAGTGGCATTTACCTGCAACGTGGGTTAATTATCTTTGCGTTGATCTGGATTGTCGCCGGATGGTTTGATTTGTTTGGGATGTCGATGGCGAACGGAGCACACATCGCCGGGTTAGCCGTGGGTTTAGCGATGGCTTTTGTTGATTCGCTTAATGCGCGAAAACGAAAATAATTCCAGGGATTTATAAATGAAACAAACACAACGTCACAACGGTATTATCGAACTGGTTAAACAGCAGGGTTATGTCAGTACCGAGGAACTGGTGGAGCACTTCTCCGTCAGCCCGCAGACTATTCGTCGCGACCTCAACGAGCTGGCAGAGCAAAACCTGATCCTGCGCCATCATGGCGGTGCGGCGCTGCCTTCCAGTTCGGTTAACACCCCGTGGCACGATCGCAAGGCCACCCAGACCGAAGAAAAAGAGCGCATCGCCCGCAAAGTGGCGGAGCAAATCCCCAACGGCTCGACGCTGTTTATCGATATCGGCACCACCCCGGAAGCGGTGGCGCACGCGCTGCTTAATCACAGCAATTTGCGCATTGTCACCAACAATCTCAACGTCGCTAACACTTTGATGGTAAAAGAAGATTTTCGCATTATTCTCGCCGGTGGCGAATTACGCAGCCGCGATGGCGGGATCATTGGCGAAGCGACACTCGATTTTATCTCCCAGTTCCGCCTTGATTTCGGCATTCTGGGGATCAGCGGCATTGACAGTGACGGCTCGCTGCTGGAGTTCGATTACCACGAAGTTCGCACCAAACGCGCCATTATTGAGAACTCGCGCCACGTTATGCTGGTTGTCGATCACTCGAAATTTGGCCGTAACGCGATGGTCAATATGGGCAGTATCAGCATGGTAGATGCCGTCTACACCGACGCCCCGCCGCCAGTAAGCGTGATGCAGGTGCTGACGGACCACCATATTCAACTGGAGCTGTGCTGATCCTGCACGGCTTCCCACGTCAGATTAAAACGCGCCAGGTATTTGCGTAGCCGATCCGCGTCGTTGACGCTGGCTTTCCCCTGGCGCGAAACATCAAAAAGCTGGCGACCGGCAGCAGAAAGTGACTTTGCCTGGCGGCAGATGGCTATTACGTGTTCCAGTTGCAGTCGATCAAAGAGGTCGATGTTTTCTGCCTCAGCGCCCAGCAGTTGTGTAAGCGCGGAGGGACGGCTCTCCTGCCAGTTATAGCGCAGACGGTTTATCTCATCTTCAACCACGTCCAGAGTGATGCGTCCGCTAGTGGCAAAGGTGGCCATCCGCGTGACGCTGGCAGAAAGTTCGCGAAAGTTACCGCGCCATGTTGCCTGGGGAGAGGTCGCAAAAGCCAGCCAGGCGCGCCGCGCTTCGGTGTTAAAACGCACGCTGTCGCCAGTGAGTGAGGCGTGGCGCTCCACTTCATAATCAAGGTTCGGTTCAATATCTTCCTGGCGCTGGCTCAGCCCCGGCAAGGTGAAGGTCCAGAGATTGATCCGCGCGTACAGATCTTCGCGGAATTTGCCTTCGGCAACCAGCTGACGCAAATCGCGCACCGTTCCGGCGATAAGCTGAAAGTCGCTACTCACCTGGCGATCGCTGCCAAATGGGTAAAAGGTTTTCTCTTCAATGGCTTTCAGCAACATCGCCTGTTCGTCTGCGCCCAGTTCGCCAATCTCATCAAGAAACAACATACCACCGTTGGCGCTGCGTAATAATCCTTCACGAGATTCCCGCGCCCCGGTAAACGCGCCTTTCACATGACCAAACAGCGTCGACATGGCGGTATCGCCACGCAGAGTGGCGCAGTTCATTTCTACAAATGCGCCGCTAAACTGATGCCGTGCCTGTTTTAATTCGAAGATGCGTCGTGCCAGAAATGACTTGCCCGCACCGGTCGGGCCGTTAAGCAGGATCGGTGCGCGGGATTTAATCGCCACTTTTTCAATCTGCTCAATCATGCGGTTGAAGTGGGGGGTACGCGTGGCAATGCCGGACTTAAGAAAATCGAGCGTTTGCTGCCGTTCCTCGGCAAAGCGGCTGGCGATGGCGTTATAACGGCTTAAATCGAGATCGATAATCGTCACTTCACCTGCGCCGCGCGGCTGTTCTTTTTTGCGCGGAGGGGAAGATTGTATCAGCCGGGCGGGCAGGTAACGCGCTTCCGCCAGCAGAAACCAGAAAATCTGTGCGACGTGGGTGCCAGTGGTGATGTGAATTAAATAGTCTTCTTTATCAGGTTGAAACGCGTAGCCACGGGCGAAATCATGCAGGCAGGCGTAAACCTCTTCGAAATCCCACGGGTTATGCAGTTCAATCTCAACGCTCACCACTTCAGTTTCTGGCGAAACGCTGGCGATATCGCATTTAAGCGTTTCAAACAGCGAGCGCGAGCGGGCGTCGTGCAACAATTCCTGTCGATTGATGACTAACGATTCTTGCTGGCATAGACAGAGTGACGGACGCCATTTCGACCAGCGCTGACTGCCGCGCCCGACATAATCCAGCACCGTTCCGACAAAGCCAAAAGCCACTGTTTTACGCATCTTAGATATCCTTATAAAAGACGAGATTTCATTATCGGTAAATCGGCTTTGCGGGAAATCTCCGGTTACGGACGTAAAGATATAATCTTTTTAAAAACAATGAATAATAAAAATTAAGCTGCTTATTTAATTTTCTGGCACGACGGTTGCAATTATCAGGACAGCAAACAACGAAAAGAGAAAAAAATGAATTACGAATTACTAACCACTGAAAATGCCCCGGTAAAAATGTGGACCAAAGGCGTGCCGGTAGAGGCCGATGCGCGTCAGCAACTTATTAATACGGCGAAGATGCCGTTTATTTTCAAACATATTGCGGTAATGCCGGATGTACACCTGGGTAAAGGTTCTACCATTGGTAGCGTGATCCCGACCAAAGGGGCGATTATTCCGGCGGCGGTGGGCGTGGATATCGGTTGTGGAATGAACGCGCTGCGTACCGCGTTAACGGCGGCAGACCTGCCGGAAAACCTGGCGGAGCTGCGTCAGGCGATTGAAACAGCCGTGCCGCACGGACGTACTACCGGACGTTGTAAACGTGATAAAGGCGCATGGGAAAATCCGCCTGTTAACGTCGATGCGAAATGGGCTGAGCTGGAAGCCGGTTATCAGTGGTTAACGCAAAAATATCCCCGTTTCCTTAACACTAACAACTATAAACACCTGGGAACGCTGGGAACGGGTAACCACTTTATTGAAATCTGCCTTGATGAGTCGGACCAGGTGTGGATTATGCTGCACTCCGGTTCACGCGGAATTGGTAACGCCATCGGGACTTACTTTATCGATCTGGCGCAAAAAGAGATGCAGGAAACGCTTGAAACATTGCCGTCGCGTGATCTGGCGTACTTTATGGAAGGTACGGAATACTTTGATGATTACCTGAAAGCCGTGGCCTGGGCGCAGCTTTTTGCCAGCCTTAACCGCGATGCGATGATGGAAAACGTGGTAACGGCGTTGCAGAGCATTACGCAGAAAACGGTCAGACAGCCACAAACGCTGGCGATGGAAGAGATCAACTGTCACCACAACTATGTGCAAAAAGAACAGCACTTTGGTGAAGAGATCTACGTGACGCGTAAAGGCGCGGTGTCTGCGCGTGCTGGTCAATATGGAATTATTCCCGGTTCGATGGGAGCGAAAAGCTTTATCGTCCGTGGGCTGGGAAATGAAGAGTCGTTCTGTTCGTGCAGCCACGGTGCCGGGCGGGTTATGAGCCGTACTAAAGCGAAAAAAATGTTCAGCGTGGAAGATCAAATTCGTGCCACCGCGCATGTGGAATGCCGTAAAGATGCCGAAGTGATCGACGAAATCCCGATGGCGTATAAAGATATTGATGCGGTGATGGCGGCACAAAGCGATCTGGTGGAAGTTATCTACACCCTGCGTCAGGTGGTGTGCGTAAAAGGATAAATGATGAAAAGGATGATTGCGCTGGACGGCGCACAGGGCGAAGGCGGCGGGCAGATCCTGCGCTCGGCGCTGAGCCTGTCTATGATAACCGGCCAGCCATTTACCATCACCGGCATTCGTGCCGGGCGGGCGAAACCGGGGCTGTTGCGCCAGCATCTGACCGCGGTTAAGGCGGCGACGGAAATTTGCCGAGCAACGGTGGAAGGCGCGGAGCTGGGGTCGCAGCGTCTGGTCTTCCGGCCCGGTACCGTGCGTGGCGGCGATTACCGCTTTGCTATCGGTAGTGCCGGAAGCAGCACGCTGGTGCTGCAAACGGTGCTACCCGCGCTGTGGTTTGCTGATGGGCCTTCGCGTGTTGAAGTGAGCGGCGGCACCGATAACCCGTCGGCACCGCCTGCGGATTTTATCCGCCGGGTGCTGGAGCCGCTGCTGGCGAAAATGGGCATTCATCAGCAAACCACATTATTACGCCACGGTTTTTATCCTGCTGGAGGCGGGGTGGTGGCAACGGAAGTCTCGCCGGTGGCATTGTTTAACACCTTGCAACTTGGCGAGCGCGGGAACATTGTGCAGATGCGTGGAGAGGTGCTATTAGCTGGCGTGCCGCGCCATGTCGCTGAGCGTGAAATCGCTACACTGGCGGGGAGTTTTTCCCTGCATGAGCAGAATATTCATAACCTGCCGCGTGACCAGGGACCGGGTAATACCGTTTCGCTTGAAGTCGAAAGTGAAAATATCACCGAACGCTTTTTTGTCGTCGGTGAAAAGCGCGTCAGCGCCGAAGTGGTCGCGGCACAGTTGGTGAAAGAGGTGAAACGCTACCTGGCAAGTCCGGCGGCGGTGGGGGAATATCTCGCCGACCAGCTGGTACTGCCGATGGCGCTGGCGGGCGCGGGAGAATTTACGGTCGCCCATCCCTCATGCCATCTGCTGACCAATATTGCGGTGGTGGAGCGTTTCTTGCCAGTGCGGTTTAGTCTGGTGGAGGCGGATGGCGTAACGCGGGTGAGCATTGAATGATATAAAGATGTAAGCCGGATCCGACGTATTATCCGGCTAAACTCACACCCCATATCCCATCATCTTCAGCAGTTTCTGCGCGTGTTGTACCGCGGCCTGACGGTGGGCGACACCGAGTTTTTGGTACAGATTGCGGATATGCGTCTTGATGGTGGTTGCCGCCACTTCCAGCTCACCTGCAATTTGCTCGTTGCTGTAACCGGAGTAAATCAGCCCCAGGACCTGCCATTCACGTTGGGTCAACGGGCTGGTGCGGATCAGCTCTGGCACTTCCGGATGATTTAGCAGACGTTCAACGAAATTCTCATCGAAATGGGCGAATTTATGCCGATGATGTTGATTGATTTCTCGCAGAATACGCTGTGCGCGATGCTGTTCCAGCTCCGGCAGCGTATTGAGTTGAATAAGCTGGCGCAGTTGTTGCGCCATCGCTTCGCCTTCGATGACAAAATGACTGATAAATCCGGTGCGATTCGCCAGTTTTAATGCGTCCAGCAACACACGTTGGGCGTCACTTTTACGTCCGGCCTGCCAGTACAGTTGATTAAGCAGCAACAGGTTACGGTTGAGATCGCTCATCAACCGCAGACTGCGGGCATTTTCATTGAGTTCTTCGAGGACAATTTCCGCAGATTCAAACTCGCCCAGCAAGATTTGTGCACGGGCAATGTTGCGCCATTGACCTTGCAGGAAGTGGTTGTTCGCAAACTCCGGTTTAGCCGTATGACGCAACCAGTTGGCAGCGGCGGCTTTATCGCTGGTCATTTGCCAGTAAATCACCCGGACTTTGTTGGCGTTAGAGATCCAGTCGCTGTGATATTTGCCATTCCCCAGCAGGTTTTCCAGACGGTTAAGCTGGCTACGAGCGTTATCTAAATCACCACGGGCCAGCGAGCATTGAATCAACATTGCCAGGCACTGAAGCTGTTGCTGTGGCTGATAAGACGACAAGACTTCAATCCCGCTACGCGCCGACGCTTCGGCTTCATCCAGCCGTGCCCAGGCCCATAACAGTTGTGCTCGGATGCGCACCAGAAACTCATGCATTGGCAGCTGTTCCAGATGCTGCTCGTTGATCAGCTGGAACGCTTTTTCCTGCGTTTCCCACGCGGTTTGCAGGAATCCCTGAGCAAACAGAATTTCACTTTGCTGGATTAAACTCCATAAGGCGTAGTGCCAGACGTCGTGCTGGCGTGCCATCTGTTCGGTTTGCTGCATTAGCGCCAGTGAGCGGGTCAATTCGCCTTTGCAGTGCAGCACTTCACCCAGCACCGAGGTTGCCACAATGCGGCTATAGAACCAGCCCGGCGGCAGCTCTTCCAGTGCCAGTTTTGCCAGCCGTTCCGCTTCATCCGGATTACCATCGTTAATCGCTACCTGGGCGCGCAGAGCGTTAAATTCTGCGTGCATGGTGCCTTCTCTGATGTCCTTGATTTCATGTTCAGCACGGGCTAGCAGGGTGTTAACTTCGCCGTAGCGATGTTGGCTTTGCATCAGCCACGCCTGCAATAACACTAACTGCGGATTTTCCAGCAAACTGTCCCACGGCAGGGCCTTAAGCGACTCTTCCAGCAGCGACAGTTCGCTATGGTTGAACAAACTCCAGGCGTGATTAAGCAGAATATCGCGCAGCATCAGCGCATCGCCTGCCGCCAGCGCATGATGAATCGCTTCGCTGGGAAATCCCTGGGCCATCCAGCTTTCTGCGGCGGCACGGTGGATTTCCGGCAGCTCCGCCGCCAGTTCCCACTGGCAGCGCTGACGCAGGAAGTTACCAAACAGCGGGTGATAGCAGAACCACTCGCCGGTATCATCCATCCGCTGTAAAAACAGCCCCTGGCGCTCAATCTCTTCGAGGCGCATTTGCCCGTTTTCTTCGCCGGTCACACGGTTGATGAGTGCATCGTTCATTGAGCGCAAAATGGCGCTTTTCAACAGAAAATGGCGCGTTGTGAGATCGACGTTATCCAAAACCTCATCGACCAGATAATCCGAAAGATGGCTGGCATTGATTCCCGCCAGGCGGCGTGCCGACTTATGGGCTGAGTGGGTATTCTGCCGGGCGGAGAGGGCGATTAGCTGCAGTGCCGTCGCCCAACCGGAAACGTCATCGCAAATCCGACTGCTTTCTGCGGCTTCAATCGGCGATGACAGACGGCAATCAAAAAACTGCTTCGCTTCCTGATGAGTAAATGCCAGTTGCTGACTGCCAATTTCCAGCAGTTGATCACGAACACGCAGATTGGCAATGCCCAGTTGCGGAAGGTTGCGTGACAACACCACCAGGGTGAGATTTTCTGGTTGATGGCGAATAAAGAAGCGCATTGACTCGTGGATCACTGGATTAGTGATCAGATGATAGTCATCGATGACCAGATAAAGTGGGCTATGCCATTCCGCCAGCTCAATGAAAAGCTGGGCGAAGAGTGACGTCAGGCTGGCATATTGCCGTTTTTGCGCCATCGTCTCACATATCGCGCAGTGACCATTGGTTGCCTGTTGCACGGCGGCAATGAGATAGCTGGCGAAACGCTCTTGCTGGTTATCACCTTCATCCAGCGAGTACCAGCCGATATCGTTTTTGCCTGCCGCCCACTGGGAAATGAGCGTGGTCTTTCCGTAGCCCGCAGGACTTGTGATCAGCGCCAGCCGGAAGTTGTTCGCGCCGGAAAGTTTAGCCAGCAGGCGCTCACGAACCACGGTATGGTCGAGTCGAACCGGGCGACTTAATTTTGACGGAATCAGCATAGTTAATCACTTCACTGTGGAAAATGAGGAAATATTATTTTTTTTGCGCTTCGTAATTAATGGTTATAAGGTCGGCCAGAAACCTTTCTAATGCAAGCGATGACGTTTTTTTATGTGTCTGAATTTGCACTGTGTCACAATTCCAAATGTTTATTAACAACTCACCTAAAACGACGCTGATCCAGCGTGAATACTGGGTTGTACGGTATTTTCCTTATGTTCATCAGTTTCATTTAAGCAAGGGTTTCTTCTTCATTTCTGATGAAAGTGCCATCTAAAAAGATGATCTTAATAAATCTATTAAGAATGAGATGGAGCACACTGGATATTTTACTTGTGAAACTGTTTCACTCCTTTACTTAATTTATAGAGTTACCTTCCGCTTTTTGAAAATACGCAACGGCCATTTTTTGCACTTAGATACAGATTTTCTGCGCTGTATAGCATTGATTTGCTGCTAATCCTGTGGTTTGCACTAGCTTTAAGTGGTCGAGATCACATTTCCTTGCTCATCCCCACAACTCCTCCCTGCCTAATCCCCCGCAGGATGAGGAAGGTCAACATCGAGCCTGGCAAACTAGCGATAACGTTGTGTTGAAAATCTAAGAAAAGTGGAACTCCTATGTCACAACCTATTTTTAACGATAAGCAATTTCAGGAAGCGCTTTCACGTCAGTGGCAGCGTTATGGCTTAAATTCTGCGGCTGAAATGACCCCTCGTCAGTGGTGGTTGGCAGTGAGCGAAGCACTGGCCGAAATGCTGCGTGCTCAGCCATTTGCCAAACCGGTGGCGAATCAGCGACATGTTAACTACATCTCAATGGAGTTTTTAATTGGTCGCCTGACGGGCAACAACCTGTTGAATCTCGGCTGGTATCAGGATGTACAGGATTCGTTGAAGGCTTATGACATCAACCTGACTGACCTGTTGGAAGAAGAGATCGACCCGGCGCTGGGTAACGGTGGTCTGGGACGTCTGGCGGCGTGCTTCCTCGACTCAATGGCAACTGTCGGGCAGTCAGCTACTGGCTACGGCCTTAATTATCAATATGGCTTGTTCCGCCAGTCTTTTGTCGATGGCAAACAGGTTGAAGCGCCGGATGACTGGCATCGCGGTAACTACCCGTGGTTCCGCCACAACGAAGCACTGGATGTGCAGGTAGGGATTGGCGGTAAAGTGACGAAAGATGGACGCTGGGAGCCGGAGTTTACCATTACCGGTCAAGCGTGGGATCTCCCCGTTGTCGGCTATCGTAATGGCGTGGCGCAGCCACTGCGTCTGTGGCAGGCGACGCATGCGCATCCGTTTGATCTGACTAAATTTAACGATGGTGATTTCCTGCGTGCCGAACAGCAGGGCATCAACGCGGAAAAACTGACCAAAGTTCTCTATCCAAACGACAACCATACTGCCGGTAAAAAGCTGCGCCTGATGCAGCAATACTTCCAGTGTGCCTGCTCGGTAGCGGATATTTTGCGTCGCCATCATCTGGCGGGGCGTAAACTGCACGAACTGGCGGATTACGAAGTTATTCAGCTGAACGATACCCACCCAACTATCGCCATTCCAGAACTGCTGCGCGTGCTGATCGATGAGCACCAGATGAGCTGGGATGACGCCTGGGCCATCACCAGCAAAACTTTCGCTTACACCAACCATACCCTGATGCCAGAAGCGCTGGAACGCTGGGATGTGAAACTGGTGAAAGGCTTACTGCCGCGCCACATGCAGATTATTAACGAAATTAATACTCGCTTTAAAACGCTGGTGGAGAAAACCTGGCCGGGCGATGAAAAAGTGTGGGCCAAACTGGCGGTGGTGCACGACAAACAAGTGCATATGGCGAACCTGTGTGTGGTTGGCGGTTTCGCGGTGAACGGTGTTGCGGCGCTGCACTCAGATCTGGTGGTGAAAGATCTGTTCCCGGAATATCACCAGCTATGGCCGAACAAATTCCATAATGTCACCAACGGTATTACCCCACGTCGCTGGATCAAACAGTGCAACCCGGCACTGGCGGCTCTGTTGGATAAATCACTGAAAAAAGAGTGGGCTAACGATCTCGATCAACTGATCAATCTGGAAAAATTCGCTGATGATGCGAAATTCCGTCAGCAATATCGCGAGATCAAGCAGGCGAATAAAGTCCGTCTGGCAGAGTTTGTGAAAGTTCGTACCGGTATTGAGATCAATCCACAGGCGATTTTCGATATTCAGATCAAACGTCTGCATGAGTACAAACGCCAGCACCTGAATCTGCTGCATATTCTGGCGTTGTACAAAGAAATTCGTGAAAACCCGCAGGCTGATCGCGTACCGCGCGTCTTCCTCTTTGGCGCGAAAGCGGCACCGGGCTACTACCTGGCGAAAAACATTATCTTTGCGATCAACAAAGTGGCTGACGTGATCAACAACGATCCGCAGGTTGGCGACAAATTGAAGGTGGTGTTCCTGCCGGATTATTGCGTTTCGGCGGCGGAAAAACTGATCCCGGCGGCGGATATCTCCGAACAAATTTCGACGGCAGGTAAAGAAGCTTCCGGTACCGGCAATATGAAACTGGCGCTCAATGGTGCGCTTACTGTCGGTACGCTGGATGGTGCGAACGTTGAAATCGCCGAGAAAGTTGGTGAAGAAAATATCTTTATTTTTGGTCATACCGTGGAACAAGTGAAGGCAATTCTGGCCAAAGGCTACGACCCGGTGAAATGGCGGAAGAAAGATAAGGTGCTGGACGCAGTATTGAAAGAGCTGGAAAGCGGTAAATACAGCGACGGCGATAAGCATGCCTTCGACCAGATGCTGCACAGTATCGGCAAACAGGGCGGCGATCCGTATCTGGTGATGGCGGATTTCGCCGCTTATGTAGAGGCACAAAAGCAGGTGGATGTGCTGTACCGCGACCAGGAGGCCTGGACTCGCGCGGCGATCCTCAATACCGCCCGCTGCGGTATGTTTAGCTCGGATCGCTCTATTCGCGATTATCAGGCTCGTATCTGGCAGGCAAAACGCTAAGGAAGCTCGATGGAAAGCAAACGTCTGGATAATGCCGCGCTGGCGGCGGGGATTAGCCCCAATTACATCAATGCCCACGGTAAACCGCAGTCGATTAGCGCCGAAACCAAACGGCGTTTGCTTGACGCGATGCATCAACGTACCGCCACGAAAGTGGCGGTAACGCCAGTCCCGAATGTCATGGTTTATACCAGCGGCAAAAAAATGCCGATGGTGGTGGAGGGCAGCGGCGAATATAGCTGGCTGCTGACCACCGAAGAAGGAACGCAGTACAAAGGCCATGTAACGGGGGGCAAAGCGTTCAATCTACCGACGAAGCTGCCGGAAGGTTATCACACGCTGACACTCACCCAGGACGACCAGCGCGCGCATTGCCGGGTGATTGTCGCCCCGAAACGCTGTTACGAACCGCAGGCGTTGCTGAATAAACAAAAGCTGTGGGGTGCCTGCGTTCAGCTTTATACGCTGCGATCGGAAAAAAACTGGGGTATTGGGGATTTTGGCGATCTCAAAGCGATGCTTGAGGATGTGGCAAAACGTGGCGGGTCGTTCATCGGTCTGAACCCGATTCATGCGCTCTATCCGGCAAATCCGGAAAGTGCCAGCCCGTATAGCCCGTCTTCTCGCCGTTGGCTGAATGTGATTTATATCGACGTTAACGCAGTTGAAGATTTCCATCTTAGCGAAGAGGCTCAGGCCTGGTGGCAGTTGCCGACCACGCAACAGACGCTGCAACAGGCGCGGGATGCCGACTGGGTTGATTACTCCACGGTTACCGCCCTAAAAATGACAGCATTACGAATGGCGTGGAAAGGTTTCGCGCAACGTGATGATGAGCAGATGACCGCGTTTCGCCAGTTTGTTGCAGAGCAGGGCGACAGCCTGTTCTGGCAGGCAGCCTTTGATGCGCTACATGCCCAGCAAGTGAAAGAGGACGAAATGCGCTGGGGCTGGCCAGCATGGCCAGAGATGTATCAGAACGTGGATTCACCAGAAGTGCGCCAGTTCTGCGAAGAACATCGTGATGACGTCGATTTTTATCTCTGGTTGCAGTGGCTGGCTTACAGCCAGTTTGCCGCCTGCTGGGAGATAAGCCAGGGCTATGAAATGCCGATTGGCTTGTATCGTGATCTGGCGGTTGGCGTAGCGGAAGGTGGGGCGGAAACCTGGTGTGACCGTGAACTGTATTGCCTGAAAGCGTCGGTTGGCGCGCCGCCGGATATCCTCGGCCCGTTGGGGCAGAACTGGGGATTGCCGCCAATGGACCCGCATATTATCACCGCGCGTGCCTATGAACCGTTTATCGAGCTGTTGCGTGCCAATATGCAAAACTGCGGCGCATTACGAATTGATCACGTGATGTCGATGCTGCGTTTGTGGTGGATACCGTATGGCGAGACGGCAGATCAGGGCGCGTATGTTCACTATCCGGTGGATGATCTGCTCTCGATTCTGGCACTCGAAAGTAAACGTCATCGCTGTATGGTGATTGGTGAAGATCTCGGTACCGTACCGGTAGAGATTGTCGGTAAGCTGCGCAGCAGCGGTGTGTACTCCTACAAAGTGCTCTATTTCGAAAACGACCACGAGAAGACATTCCGCGCACCGAAAGCGTACCCAGAGCAGTCGATGGCGGTTGCGGCGACACACGACCTGCCTACGCTACGCGGCTACTGGGAGAGCGGGGATTTAACGCTGGGCAAAACGCTGGGGCTGTATCCGGATGAAGTGGTACTGCGCGGTCTGTATCAGGATCGCGAACTGGCGAAGCAAGGGCTGCTGGATGCTCTGCATAAATATGGTTGCCTGCCAAAACGTGCCGGGCATAAGGCATCGTTGATGTCGATGACACCGACGCTGAATCGTGGCTTACAGCGCTACATCGCCGATAGCAACAGCGCCCTGTTAGGACTACAGCCAGAAGACTGGCTGGATATGGCGGACCCGGTAAATATTCCCGGCACCAGTTACCAGTATAAAAACTGGCGGCGCAAGCTCTCCGCAACGCTTGAGGCGATGTTTGCCGATGATGGTGTGAACAAGTTGCTGAAGGATTTGGACAGACGGCGCAGAGCGGCAGCGAAGAAGAAGTAGAGTGCGGTTGATGCCGGATGCGATGCATCCGGCAGTCAGTGTTATCAAATCACCATATTCAGCAGCAGACAGCCTACCAGACCGCACACCGAGATAATGGTTTCCAGCATCGACCAGGATTTGATGGTCTCGCCGATAGTCAGGTTAAAGTACTCTTTGAACAGCCAGAAGCCCGGATCGTTCACGTGAGAGAAAATCACACTACCGGAACCAACCGCAATAACCATCAGCTCCGGGCTAACACCCGTCGTTGCAATCAGCGGTGCCGCGATACCACCCGCAGTGATTGCCGCAACGGTTGCGGAACCCAGCGCGATACGCAGTACGGCAGCAATCGACCAGGCCATCAGCAGCGGAGAAATGTTGGTTTCGTGCATCATGGAAGCAATGTATTTGTCCACGCCGCTGTCTACCAGCACCTGCTTGAACGCACCGCCACCACCGATAATCAACAGCATCATCGCAATGATTTTGATGGAAGAAACCAGCGTGTCGTTAATCTGATCCATTGAACGACCACGGTTCAGACCAAAGGTGAACATCGCAATCAGTACGGCAATCAGCGTAGCCATTACCGGGTCACCGAGGAACTCCGCTACCGGCAGGAAAGCGTGACCTTTCGGCAGGATCATTTCGGCAATCGCACGCATCGCCATCAGTACTACCGGCACCAGAGAGGTCCAGACGCTGACGCCAAAGCTCGGCATCTCTTCTTCGCTGAAGGTTTTCGCGCTGTAGAGACCTTCCGGAATTGGCTTATCGATACCTTTCAACACGCGAGCGTAAACCGGACCGGCGAGAATCACGGTCGGGATTGCCAGAATAGTACCGTACAGCAGGGTTTTACCCATATCGGCATTGAAAATGGTGGCAATCGCAGTCGGGCCCGGATGCGGTGGCAGGAAGCCGTGGGTCACAGACAGTGCAGCCGCCATTGGTACACCAACATACAGCAGTGGAATATTCGCGGAAGCCGCGATGGTAAACACCAGCGGCAGCATCAGCACGAAACCCACTTCATAGAACAGGGCAAAACCAACGGTAAAACCGGTCAGTACCACCGCCCACTGGATGTGTTTTTTACCAAATTTAGCAATCAGCGTGGTGGCGATACGTTGTGCGCCACCGCAGTCTGCCAGCATTTTGCCCAGCATTGCGCCAAAACCCATGATCAGGGCAAGGCTACCGAGCGTTCCGCCGACACCTGCTTTGATGGAGCCAATAACTTTATCCAGCGGCATTCCTTGCATTAATCCAACAGCAAGCGCCACGAGGACGAGAGCGATGAAGCCGTTCATTTTGAAACGGATCATCAGGAGCAACAACAAGATTACACCGATAGCAACAATGACTAATGGCATGATTTACCTGGCCTTTCATTTGTTATGGGTAACGTCAATTTTCTGACGACAAACTCTAATTATCCCAATCGGGAACAGAGATATTGCGGCACCACGACTGATACCCACTAAAACTAATTATTGTAGTCAGATGTCAGGAGTATGTTTGGTACCCACGTGAATGATACGGGTAACATCCGGCGTTTGAGAATCACCAGAGCGGGGTAAATTTAAATTATGAGAGGTTGGTCATATTATCGCGGGGAAACGAAGGGAGGGGGTTGCCAAAGCAATGCTGCGCCAACGTCTGGCACATGTTCAACGTAGGCCCGAAATGACGCTTTAGCGTCGCATCGGGCAATCTACAAAAGAGGGGATAACTTAGTAGTAGGAGTGCTCGCCGCGCTGGTGTTCGGTGAGATCGCGCACACCTTTCAGCTCCGGGAATTCGTTCAGCAGCTGCTTCTCGATCCCTTCTTTCAGCGTCACATCTACCATAGAACAACCGTTACAGCCGCCGCCAAATTGCAGAATGGCGTAACCGTCTTCGGTGATTTCCATCAGCGAAACGCGACCACCGTGACCAGCAAGCTGTGGGTTGATCTGCGACTGCAGCATATACTCCACGCGCTCCATCAGCGGTGCATCGTCTGCGACTTTACGCATTTTGGCGTTAGGCGCTTTCAGCGTTAACTGGGAACCCAACTGGTCTGTAACAAAGTCGATCTCTGCATCTTCCAGGTAAGGAGCGCTTAACTCATCAACATACGCGGTCAGCAGGTCAAATTTCAGGGCAGTGTCGGTGGCTTCTACAGCGTCCGGCGGACAATAAGAAACGCCACATTCAGCGTTAGGCGTGCCAGGGTTAATCACAAATACGCGGATTTGTGTCCCTTCTTCCTGATTTGCCAGCAGTTTGGCAAAGTGCGCTTGTGCAGCATCGGAAATACGGATCATAGTAATGGCCTAATAGTTGACTATTTTAGTTGGTTATAATACGCCCATCATCGAGGCTCTACAAGGTTCGACAAAGGCACCAGACCTGGACAGTCGCCGCACCATTGCGTAAAAGCAACTGCGCAATCTCTGCGACGGTACTTCCGGTGGTGACGACATCATCCACAATCACCATATGGCGACCTTGCACAGGCAATTCAAGGCGAAAGGCATTTTTCAGGTTGCGCTTGCGCAGCCGGGCACTGAGAAAATGCTGGGTCGCAGTGGCCCGTGTTCGTGTGACGGCTTCGCTATCCCATCGGCAGTGCAACCAGCGTGATAACGGCTGACACAGCAAATCGCTCTGATTAAATCCCCGACGCCAGTGACGCCGCTGCCATAACGGAACGCTGATAATGCGATCCGGCAATTGCAACCCGGTGGTGCGACGAGCGTGTAAGACTTCCAATAGTAACAGACGTGCCAGGGCGCTGGCGATTTCGCTGCGCCGGGAAAACTTAAGCTGGTGGATAAGCGGACTTAACGGCGGCGCATAGTCGGCAACCGTGACCAGTCTTTGCCAGGGCGGCGGTTTTTGCAGGCAGCGACCGCAGGGAAGATGTGAGTGTGTGGCGGGTAATCCACATTGGGGGCATAACGTTTTATCTGTACGGGCGGCGCGTGAGCATACCGAACAAATCCCCCAATGACCTAACGCCAGCGGCATTCGGCATAGCCAGCATAATCCCGGTACTGTTAGCATATGTTCATCCTTGTAAGTAAAAAGAGAACAATAGCGGATGAATAACATCTGGTGGCAGACCAAAGGTCAGGGGAATGTTCATCTTGTGCTGTTGCACGGATGGGGACTGAATGCCGAAGTGTGGCGTTGCATTGACGAGGAACTGAGCTCGCATTTTACGCTGCACCTTGTTGACCTGCCCGGCTTCGGGCGTAGCCGGGGATTTGGTGCGATGTCACTTGCTGATATGGCCGAAGCCGTGCTGCGACAGGCACCTGATAAAGCCATTTGGTTAGGCTGGAGTCTGGGCGGGCTGGTGGCAAGCCAGATTGCGTTAACCCATCCCGAGCGTGTTCAGGCGCTGGTCACCGTGGCGTCGTCGCCTTGTTTTAGTGCTCGTGACGAGTGGCCGGGGATAAAACCGGACGTGCTGGCGGGATTTCAGCAGCAACTCAGTGATGATTTTCAGCGTACAGTGGAACGGTTCCTTGCGTTACAAACCATGGGTACTGAAACGGCGCGCCAGGATGCGCGGGCGCTGAAGAAAACCGTTCTGGCGTTACCGATGCCGGAGGTTGACGTGCTTAATGGCGGGCTGGAAATCCTGAAAACGGTCGATCTCCGTCAGCCGCTGCAAAACGTGTCCATGCCGTTTTTGCGATTGTATGGCTATCTCGATGGTCTGGTGCCGCGCAAAGTGGTGCCGATGCTGGATAAACTCTGGCCGCACAGCGAGTCGTACATTTTCGCCAAAGCGGCCCATGCGCCGTTTATTTCGCATCCGGTCGAGTTTCGTCACGTGCTGGTGGCGTTGAAGCAGAGGGTGTAGGTGGCTTTTGAAATGGCGAGACAGAATTTTACTGACTCGCCGCAGCCAACTCTTCTTCTGACACCCCGGTAAAGCGCATGATGTCCGCAAGAGGGACTCCGGATTACAGCATTCTTTTGGCGATATCCAGGGCTTCCAGGCGTCGACCCAATAAATAACCAATCAGGTAACTAATAAGATATTCTCTTTCTGCATCTGTCATTAAAACCATCCTTTACGTTATTGATGATTTATTTCAGCAAGGTCTTCAACCGTCAGGCTGGTAAATCGCAGAACGTCCTCAAGAGAAACTCCGGCGTCCAGCATGGTTTTGGCAATATTTAGGGCGTTGGTACGTATACCTTTCTGAAACCCTTCCTGCCGCAATCTTTCCGCAATAGTCATTAAGCTCTCCTTGTGTTTCGGTGAATGTTCGGCAACGCCGTCGATAAAATCGTTAAAACGTACCGCATCGCCGGTTTGCAAGATGTAATTAAACAGCCCTTTGATTTGTCTGTCATTAGCGTATCCACTACTTAATAAGCAGGCCATTTGCTCTACCAGCCCCATCAGATCGCGTTGACGAATATGTTTTTGAATTAACTCCAGCAGCGCCATACGTCGGTGCTGCATGATTTCATCATCAGGCATGACGGTGACATCAATCAGCGGAAATGCGGAGGCATAAAGCTGCCTTGCCAGGTTGGGATCGGCGAAACAATCCAGCCAACACAGCGAATAGGGATAGGGGCTTTCAATACCGTGGTAAAACAACAATGGCACCACCATCGGCAACGTTTTGTATCCGGCATCCAGGTGATTTTGCATTGCGGCAATAGCGTAACGCATCATGCGAAATGCGATCAGTTTGTTTGAGGTGCTTTGATGTTCAATCAGACAATAGATATATCCCGGTCCTTGTTCCGTTTTCACCGACCACAGCACGTCGGAATAGCTTTCACGCAGATCGTCATCAATAAAGCTGCTCGACTCCAGCTTGAGGGTTTTCATATCACAGAGCGCGTGAATAGGTGCCGGTAAATGGAACGCAAGAAAATCGCGTGCCGTGTCCGGTTGGCGTAAAAAGAGTTTGAATAGTGCATCATGTGGGGTGGAACTCTGCTTTTTGCTCATGGCGTTCCTTCACCTGTTGTTTGAATGCCGTGACTCTACGCGCCACTCCACACCTGTGCATTAGCGAGTTTTCATCCCTGCGAGACGCTTTCAGAGGAACTTACGTTGTACTGCAAGGGTTGCATTTTTATGGAAAGCCGTGACTAGTCCTGATATACGTTGACACTTTTCTGTCTGTAAAACGCCTGATGAACGTCATCGGGTGTTTTGTATTTCAGAGCCAGATGTGGCCGCTCATGGTTATAAATTGCCACGGACT